>OJUJ01000111.1_pt1 | contig 30811 bp, 29 predicted proteins | sample 1599951 | NCBI WGS metagenome assembly OJUJ01 (sample SAMN04436643, study PRJEB24849) | human gut metagenome | biome: human gut; feature: NICU; material: stool | host: Homo sapiens | place: USA: Saint Louis, MO | collected 2010-04-07 | reverse complement strand
TTGAAATGTAAGGCCTTTGAATAAGACAAAAGGCTGCCTCATCGCTAACTTTGCAGCAGTGCCCATTTAAAGCCGCCTGACAACACACCGAGGCAGACGCGCAGCCTGCCTCGGTAATCTTCAGTAGAAACGGCGACGGAACCTGGCTCCGCCATCCACTGACGTGCATTCACACACTAAATGCCACGTCTAAATTTAACGCATCAAGCGCGACAGGCTTCCCGATGAAATACCCTTGCGCCTCGTCACAGTGATATTGTTTAAGCCTTTTCAACTGCTCCGCCGTTTCCACGCCTTCAGCGGTGACAGCCAGCGAATAGGCTTTGCCAAGGCCGATAATATTCTCAACGATGATTTTGGCGTTTTCCGATTCCTCCATGGCGAACACATAAGATTTATCCAGCTTTATTCCGTCGAACGGAAAGCGTTTCAGATAGCTTAATGCCGAGTAGCCGGTTCCAAAGTCATCAATCAAAAAGCGTACGCCGATATCCTTCAGCTGCTTCATGGTTTCCAGCGTGATATCCGGATTGGAAATCGTCACGTTTTCGGTAATTTCTAACTCCAGCCGGGACGGTTTAAGCCCCGATTTTTGCAGCGCAGCCTTTACCCGTTTCGCCAGGCCACGGGTATTAAACTCCACCGCCGAAATATTGACCGAAATAACCAAATCGGGCGAGAGATGCACCATATCTTTACAGGCTTTCTCCAGCACCACATCACTCATGGCAACGATCAGGCCCGTCTCTTCCGCAAGCGGGATGAACTGATCCGGCATCAGTAAACCGAGACGCGGATGCTGCCAGCGAACCAGTGCTTCGACAGCAGCGATACGCGAGGTTTTAATGTCGTAACGGGGCTGATAAACCAGCTGAAACTGGTCTGTGCATAACGCTTCACGAAACTCTTTTTCCATTTCCCGGCGCTGAATTAAGTACTCGCCCATGTTGGGTTCGTAAAACACCCAGTTATTGCGACCGGTATTTTTCGCTTTATACAATGCGATATCGGATAACCGAATCAGATCGCAGGCGTTCATTGCATCCTGAGGCGCCAGTGCAATCCCCATACTCACGCTGATATACACTTCATTGCCGTTAACGATAAAAGGCCGGCTTATTTCACTGGCAATGCGCTGGCAGAGCGTCTCTATGTCTTTACGCACATAAATATCCGGCAGAATAAGGATAAACTCATCTCCGCCCTGCCGGGCAACCAGATCGATTTTACGGGTACAGGACCGCAACCGGCTGGCGACTTCATTGAGTAACGCATCGCCCGCATTGTGGCCGAATAAATCATTTACCGGTTTGAATTTATCCAGGTCGAGGCTGATCATGGCCAGGGGATGATCCGGATCGGGTAAAGAACGCAGCTCACCTTCCAGAAACTCTTTCATTCTGACCCGGTTTGGCAGGCCGGTTAATTCATCATGCCGCGATAAATACTCGGCACGCTCCTGCGCCTCCACTTCCAGAGTGACATCGGTCACCGTACCGCGAAAGCCCATAGAACCATCATCCATAATGGCGCGCTTCGCCACCACATTGCAGTAACGCTGATGGCCCTGAGCTGAGAAATAGCGGGCCTTTTTGAGCGTGTAATTACTGCTCGTCTGCGGATTCAGCAGCCAGTGATGAAAAAGGATTTTGTCGCTGTGGATGAAATCCAACATGTTCCGCCCAAGCCAGTCGTCAGAATGATGACCGGTAACGCCGGAAAAACGGTCGGATAACCACGTTAGCCGTGCCTCGCTGTCCGCTTCCCAAATCCAGTCGGTGGTGGCTTCAATGACGTCGCGAAAGCGTCGTTCACTTGCCGTAAGCGCTTGTCGGCTTTGCTCAAGCAGGAAAACATTTTCGTCATTAATTTGCGCTTTGATTAACGCACCACGCCGCATCAACCAGGTAAATGCAATGGTCGATAACATCAGAATGATGATTAACGGCAGCTCCCGGTTCATCAGCGCTCTGCCCGGATCGTCGCTTCGCCACTCAATCAGAACATCGCCATTATCAATGGGTAAAATAAGCTGAGCTTCCCGGTAGTCGGCTTTCAGGTGTGGCTCCATTCTGCCGAACGTATGCGCATTATGAATGCCGTATTCGTTGCCCATTTTCTCCAGTTTAACGGGCGTTAACACGTCGGCGAAAATCAGTACCGAGGCATCTTCCGCCACCGGCGTGATGCTTTCATCGTCTTCCGACGTGATCCGGGCCGCCGCCAGTAAGGTGAGTTGCCCGTTGGTCATCATAAGGCGTGAGACGGCTTTACCCTGGCTTTGTGAGAGGTCGTTAAAAAGTTCTTTGGTGATGTTCCGGTTGAGCCATTTCTCGAAAGGCTGGCTGACAAGATTTCCTTCAATGACGCTATAACGCGTCTCCCCGGCGGGAGACAAAACAAATACGCCTTCATACTGGTAATTCGTGTAAAGCGATTCACCAAGGTTCTGGCTGTCCCATGCCCATTTAACATTCACCTGCTTGTGCAAATTATTATACGCTTCGCCCCAGTCGGCATTATCCATTAAATTTGCACGTATCTTTTCCTGCCGGTTAGTGAGGGCTTTTTGCAAAAGTAAACTGCTGCGCGCGTCTGCTTTATTATTAAGATTATCCGCGATATATAAAAGATTCACTATTGCCGCCAGAAAGAGACTGCTCAGCAACGCCGCGGTAATAATAAAATTTTTCTTTACTATGCCACTGGTTTCTCCTGAAAAACTACTTACTTTGTTGAAGCGCTGCCAGTTCATTTTCCCCATCTCTTAACGGGTGAGAGTCCATTGGCCTGAAATAGGCACAGCCCGCAGAGGCAGTATCGGCAGAAACGGATTTTTTCTCCAGAATTTTTTGAGCACTTTTTTTTGCTTTAGCTAAGGAAGGTGCGAATAAGCAGGTCATTTCTTCCCAAGCTGACTCGCTGATTAAAATTTCGCGGATCTGGGCCGATTTTTTTCCCGCAAACACATCGAATCAGCCTATTTAGGCTATTTTTTCCACCATTTCTGGCGTTATTTCCGGTTTTTACTGAGATCTCTCCCACTGACGTATCATTTGGTCCACCCGAAACAGGTTGGCCAGGGTGAATAACATCGCCAGTTGGTTATCGTTTTTCAGCCCCCCCCTGTATCTGGCTTTCACGAAGCCGAACAGCCGCTTGATGATGCGAAACGGGTGCTCCACCTTGGCACGGATGCTGGCTTTCATATATTCGATGTTGATGGCCGTTTTGTTCTTGCGCGGATGCTGCTTCAAGGTTTTTACCTTGCCGGGACGCTCGGCGATCAGCCAGTCCACATCCACCTCGGCCAGCTCCTCGCGCTGTGGCGCTCCTTGTTAGCCGGCATCGGCTGAGACAAATTGCTCCTCTCCATGAAGCAGATTACCCAGCTGATTGAGGTCATGCTCGTTGGCCGCGGTGGTGACTAGGCTGTGAGTCAGGCCACTCTTGGCATCGACACCAATGTGGGCCTTCATGCCAAAGTGCCACTGATTGCCTTTCTTGGTCTGATGCATCTCCGGATCGCGTTGCTGCTCTTTGTTCTTGGTAGAGCTGGGTGCCTCAATGATGGTGGCATCCACCAAAGTGCCTTGGGTCATCATGACGCCTGCTTCGGCCAGCCAGCGATTGATGGTCTTGAACAATTGACGGGCCAGTTGATGCTGCTCGAGCAGGTGGCGGAAATTCATGATGGTGGTGCGATCCGGCAGGGCGCTATCCAGGGATAATCGGGCAAACAGGCGCATGGAGGCGATTTCGTACAGGGCATCTTCCATGGCACCGTCGCTCAGGTTGTACCAATGCTGCATGCAGTGAATACGCAGCATGGTCTCCAGCGGATAGGGCCGTCGGCCATTGCCCGCCTTGGGATAAAACGGCTCGATGACAGCGGTCATATTCTGCCATGGCAGAATCTGCTCCATGCGGGAGAGGAAAATCTCTTTTCGGGTCTGACGGCGCTTAGTGCTGAATTCACTATCGGCGAAGGTGAGTTGATGGCTCATGATGTCCCTCTGGGATGCGCTCCGGATGAATATGATGATCTCATATCAGGAACTTGTTCGCACCTTCCATAAGCCTCGTCACTGATAAGGTCTTTCTTCCATTTGTACAGGACCGGGACGCTGACGCCTATGCTTTGTGCAACTTTACGCGCGGTTCCACGTCGGTTACAGAGCTCCCGGACGGCCTGAGACCTCTCTTCCGGGCTGAAGCATTTGTTTCGTGGGGACTGAACCAGGCTTCGATGGCGGGCAGGAACTGCCACAGCAGCATGAGTGCGGCGATGCAGCCAGTGATGACGAGCCAGCGCCGGATGAATCGATCCGGCGCCGGGCGGCTGTAGGGGTCGGGTAGGTCACGTCATTCTCCATGTTGAAATCAGCGCCAAAGGCCGCCAGTGCGCCAGCGTGGCGGACGTGGTGATACGGTCACTTCGGGGTCGAAACGGGCCGATGGAAACGGCGGCATCGCGGGCGGCGGAGCAAGTTCCAGCAAGCGCTCAATGCGTTCAGCCGTCGCTGGATGCGTGCGCAACCAGGAGGGTTCCGGATTGCCCCATCCGGGCAGCAGCCAGGCGCGCCAGGAGCGGCTCACCCGCTCGATCTTGGCGAGCGCTGAGGCCAGCCCGTGCGGGTCGCCGGTCAATTCGGCAGCGAGCCGGTCGGCGTCGAATTCGCGCACCCTGGACAAGCCCAACTGAGCCAGCAAGGCCAGCTGTGGCGCGACCGCAAGTAGAAGCAACGCGGGCCAATTGACTTCCGTGACTCCAAGCAATAGCGTTGGCAAGCTGAGCACGATCGCAAGCTGCCCCAACAAGGCCAGAAGATGGGTGAGCCGGCTGATGGAATCGGCCAAGCCCATGACACGCAAATCCTCGTTCGCAATATGCGCGATTTCGTGGCCGAGCACGCCGGTCAACTCGCGGGGCGTGAGGCTACGCAGCAGGCCGTCGGTCAGCGCGATGGCCGCGTGATGCTTCGAACCGGTGGCGAAGGCGTTGACGACCCCGCTGGGCACGTAGTGCGGTACCGGCACGGTAGGCAGCCCGGCCCGCGCCGCCAGTACGCGCAACACAGCCCAAAGATCGGGCGCTTCATCCGGGTGCAGGGGGCGTGCGCCATACAGCCGCAAGGTCAGCCCGGAGGCGGCCGCCGGTTCAAGCAGCAGGGTGAACCCCGCAGCCGCAAGCGCCAGCCAAAGCCCGCCGTCACCCAACAGCAGGCTGCCAGCGACGGCGGCAATTCCGAGCAGGGTCAGCACCAACAGCACGGTTTGCAGGCGATTGTGCCAGCGATGCCGCGCGCCGACATTCTGCGCGTGGCGCAGATCACGACTGATCATCTGAGCTTTCCCCGGCTGTCCGGTCATCGCGCTCGCGCAGCAGCCAGTAAGTCGCCCCGAGGGCCAGTGTCGCGCCTGCAAGCGCCGCGACCTTGGCGGGGCCGGTCTCCGGGTCGAGGATCACGAATTTACGCGCCAGGGCGATCAGCCCGATCAGGATCACCGTCTTGACCTGGATGATGCTGTCGCGCCGCAAGGCCACCCTCACGATGGAATGCTTGAACTCCATGGCAATGAGCAGCGTCATGATCATGCCGAACACGGTCTGGAAGACCTTGTGATCGAGCGGATTGAATGCATCAATGATCAGCAGGCTGAAGACGATCGAGATCAGCTGCAGCAGCGAGACCACGATGATAACGGCAATGATTGCGGACAGCGCGAGCGCGATCACCTGTTCAAAGCGCTCGTAGAACGTCATCACTGCCCATTGGGCGCGAAATGTTTTGATCGGGTCTGCTTGCTTTTCCTTCATCGCCACTCCTCTCAATTCTGAAATACTTGTGCGCCCACAACTTGGTTGCACCCTTGTCTTTTTTGCCTGGTAGAGCGCGCTGTCCGCCTGCAGCATCACCTGCTCGACAGAGTGCAAACGGGGGTCAAGGAGAGCCACCCCCATGCTGGCGCTATAGCTGATCGACACCTCTCCACACACCACCGCTGTCGCCGCAGTGTCCTGACGAAATCGCTCCGCCCATACTTGGGCGCCTTCTATCGATGCCGCTTCCAACAACACAGCGAATTCCTCCCCCCAATCCGGGCAGCCATGTCGGTTGCGCGAACATGTTCCCTCAACCGTGAAGCAAAGGGGTCGGTGATCACCATACGCAGCAACTGCTGCTCTATTTCCTTGCGAGAAGAGATGTCGAACAGAGTACCGACTATCAGTTGCCTGCCCGCGTCACCCAGCCATGGGCCTTGTTCCTCGAAAGTCGAGTTGCCAGAGGAGCAGGTGAACAGATGGGCCGCGCCGTCACGCGAACGGATGGCTAGCGAGCGGGAGGGCAGTGCCGCCGCTGATGAGCAGTCCCCACGGCGTGGCCGACTGCGGATCACGCTTGTAGACGCCCGCGTGACCTGCGGCCACGACCGCCACCGCGATCGAGGCCAGGGAGGCTGCCCATGCCAGTGCCAGGCCGATGGGGTCGGACACGGCAGCCTCGCCCGCCATCAAGATGCGTCGCTCGCCTTCGCGGCATCCGGCTGCTCCGGCTCGGCCGGGGTCTGCGATGGCTCTTTGCGTTCGAACACCACGCGTTCGGCCTTGTCGTCCCAGCGTGCGCTGGCGTGATCGCCCTTGCCGATGCCGCCGCCGAGCATCTCGCGCGCCAGCGCAGTTTCCAGCTCGCTGCGGATCAGGCGCTTGAGTTCACGCGCACCGAACTCGGGCTTGTAGCCTTCTTCCGCGAAATGGTCGATCAGCGTCTGATCGAAAGTGAGCGTCACGCCCTGGCTGGCGGCGCTGCGCGCCACGCGATCGAGCTGCAGGCCGACGATGTGGCGGATCTCCTCCTTGCCCAGCGCATGGAAGACGATGATCTCGTCGATGCGGTTGAGGAACTCGGGCCGGAAATGGCCGCGCAGTACGTCCATGACTCCGGCCTTGGTCTTTTCGTACTCCTCGCCGGCCGCCCCGCGCGCCTTCAGCCGTCGCTGGATGATGTCCGAACCCAGGTTGGACGTAGCGATGATGATGGTGTTGGTGAAATCCACCACCCGGCCCTTGCCGTCGGTGAGGCGACCGTCGTCGAACACTTGCAGCAGGATGTTGTATACGTCAGGGTGTGCCTTCTCGATCTCGTCGAGCAGCAGCACGCTGTAGGGCTTGCGCCGCACCTTCTCGGTGAGCTGACCGCCTTCGTCGTAACCGACATAGCCCGGAGGCGCGCCCACCAATCGCGCCACGGTATGGCGTTCGCCATATTCCGACATGTCGATGCGCAACAGGGCGTGCTCATCGCCGTAGATCGATTCGGCCAATGCCTTGGCGAGCTCGGTCTTGCCCACCCCGGTCGGGCCCAGAAACAGGAAGGTAGCCACCGGTTTGCTGCCTTCACGCAGGCCGGCGCGGGACAGCCGCACGGCATCGGCCACGGCACGGACCGCCTCGTCTTGTCCCACCAGGCGCTCGTGCAGCCGTTGTTCCAGGTGCAGCAGCTTTTCGCGCTCTTCCACCGTCAACTCGTTGACCGGGATGCCGGTCAGGCGCGAGACGATCTGCGCCACGTGTTCCGCCTTGACCTCGGCACTGCCGGAGGCCCGCTCCCGCTCCCAGTCCTCGACGAGCTTCTTGAGCTCGGCCTCCTTGGCTTCGATGCGCTTCCCGAGCTCGGCGGCCTGGTCGTACTGCTTGCGCGCGGCCACGTAATCCTGTTCACGCCGCAGCTGGTGCAGTTCGGACTCCAGCTCCTGCACGGCCACCGGCCGGGCCGTGGCCGACAGCTTCACGCGCGCGGCCGCCTGGTCGAGCAAGTCGATCGCCTTGTCCGGCAGGAAACGCGCCGTGATGTAGCGGTCGGACAACTCGGCCGCCGCGATGATCGCGTCCTCGGAGATGCTGACCTTGTGGTGCGCCTCGAAGGTGTCGCGCAGGCCGCGCAGAATCATGATGGCCTGGGCCACCGTCGGCTCGGGTACCGTCACCGGCTGGAAGCGCCGCTCCAGTGCGGCATCCTTCTCGATGTATTTCTGGTACTCGTTCAGCGTCGTGGCGCCGATCAGGTTGAGTTCACCGCGCGCCATCATCGGTTTGAACACGTTGGCCACGTCCAGCCCGCCTTCGCCACCGCCCTGGCCGGCACCGACGATGGTGTGCACCTCGTCGATGAACAAAATCAGCTCGCCCTGGTGCTCGGTCACCTCCTTCAGCACCTTCTGCACGCGCTCCTCGAACTCGCCGCGATATTTGGCGCCGGCCACCATGGCGTTGATGTTGAGTTCCACCAGGCGCTTGTCGCGCAAGGTCTCGGGCACTTCACCCGCCACCATGCGCTGCGCCAGCCCTTCGACGATGGCGGTCTTGCCCACACCCGGCTCGCCGATCAGCACCGGGTTGTTCTTCTTGCGCCGGGCCAGCACCTCGATGGTGGTTTCGATCTCCTGCGCGCGGCCGATCACCGGGTCGAGCTTGCCGTCGCGCGCCATCTTGGTCAGGTCGCGCGAGTACTTGTCGAGTTCTGGCGTGTTGGTCGGCGTCTCAGCGCGGCCATCCTCGGCGCCCTTGCCGACCACCTTGCTGACCTGTTGGCGCAGCGCCTGCGGCGTCAGGCCGTAGCGGCGCAGCAGGTTGGCGGCCAGCCCTTCGCCTTCCTCAGCCAGACCGATCAGGAAATGCTCTGGACCGACATAAGAATGGCCGAGTTCATTGGAGGCCACGAAGGCGCGGCTGAGCGCATCCTTCACGCGCGGCGACACGCCGATCTCGCCCTCGAAGGGCTTGTCCCCGCGCTTGGCCTCAGACTCGATCTGCCGCTTGAGGTCATCGACCTTGATCTTGAACTGACCCAGGATGGTCTTGACCACGTCGCTGTCGGCCAGCGCCAGCAGCAGATGTTCGGTATCCACCTCGGAGCGGCCAAATTCGGCAGCGTGTTTGGCGGCCTCCTGCAGCAAGGCTTCCGACTGTTCGCTGATGCGGCTGGCCAGCCCACTGCCGCGACGGCGCGGCGCACCCGAACCTGCGGCGGCGGGCTCGCCAAACGAGGCATCGACCACGTCATCGGTATCGGCGGCAACTGGCGTCGCGTCGTCGCCGATGCGGAAGAAGTCACTGCCGAGGAAGTCCTCGAACAGGCCGCTGCGCGAGCCGAACAAGGCTTCCAGCGGCGAAACGGTGCGCTTTTGCTGGCGCACTAATTGCCGGTAATGGTCGTCGCACAACAGCATGGTGCTGTGACGACCGTTGAGATTGGCTTCCACCCGCACGGTGGCGGGTTGGCCGCAGACCTGGCATTGTTTTCTGGCCATGCTGATGCTCCTGAGAAGGTTGACAAGGTTGAGGCGACGAGGCATCGCGAACCGCGACTCCTCGTCTCGTGCCGGGTTTTTCTTGTGACGAACGAGCCGGCGACGTCAGCCGTTGATCGGGATCGAGCGTCCCTGCTTCGGCGCGCTGACCTCGCGCTTGTCGATCGTGACCGTGAGCACCCCGTTCTTGAACGATGCTTTGATCGAATCCTGGTTGGCGTCGTCAGGCAGGTTCAAGGCACGCTGAAAGCTGCCGTAGGAGCGCTCCACACGGTGGAAGCCACCTTCCTTCTTCTCCTGTTCCTGGCGCTTCTCGCCACGCACCATCAGCACGTCGTTGTCGAGAGTGATCTGGATGTCCTTCTCCTCGACACCGGGCACTTCCAGGGCAATCTTGTACTGCTTGTCGGTTTCCTGGATGTCCAGGGCCGGCTTCAGCATGCCCGACCAATCGGATGGCCACTGCGGCATGTTCAACGCCGGAAAACCGAAGCCCCGGAATGCGTCATCGAACAGCCGGTCGATTTCCCGATGCAGTTGCAGGATCGGGCTGACTGGCCCGCTCGCCGCTGGCAGGTCATTGCGCTGCACCGGCAGGGAAGAGACGGTCTGCTGCTCTTGCTGCTCGTTCTTGAACCAGTTCCAGGGAGCCAACTTCTTGAAATCGATGTCCATGTCATACCTCCAGAAAAATTGGAAAACGAGTTACTCAAGCCCTTTGCCTGCTGTGACGGGCAGTGCGCCCAGGCGACACGGGCTGCTCGGATGACTTCTGCTGTTCACGCTTGCGCATCACCTCCTTCTTTGCTCCGGCTCGGGTCTGATCATTGATCCACTGATCGATTTCACTTTGAGGAAACCGCCACGTCCCGCCCACCTTGAAAGCCGGAATTTCCCCGTGCGCGGCGAGCCGATAAAGCGTCCGCTTGCCGACTTTCAAGTACGCAGCCAATTCATCGAGCGTGAAAATCACCTGTAGGTGCGCTTTCATCCCTGTAGGTGCGCTTTCATCTCACCCTCTCCAATCGCGTCGCTTTGCGGTTCCGGCCAAGGAAATCCTTGTAATACTTTGTAAGATATTACGCTTACCATGACAGCCTTCAAGAGTCAATGTACAGCGTTCTCCCGCCCCATTGATGCAGGTCAACTGCTCAGGCAAGGCGCAGCGGGGCGGTCTGATCAGGCAATGGACAGCGCCTGGCTCGTCAGCCTGCGTGTACCACTGGCGCCTCGATCAAACACCGATCCTCACGTTGTAGCCGAGTGCCCGCAGCCCCTTGCTCGTCTGCATGTTCCTTGGCGGAAACTCGTCTGGGCGCGCCCAGACGACGATTTCCCCGAGGCTGCTCAGGCTAACGTGCGGAATTGCCCAGTCGTCGCTGCGGATCGCGTTCCAGAGCCGGGCCGAAACACTTCCGTTGCCCCAGACAACGTAGTTCAACAGTATCCGTCCGGCCAGCACACCTTCCCGACACCGCCGCCGAAGGCCATGGCCCATCAAGCGGATTTTCCATGCGCCCTCAGCGCCGTACCTACAGCAAATCTTTCAAGGCTCAGGTCATTCAGGAGTGTTCTGAACCCGGTGCCTCCATCGCAAACATCGCCTTGGGCTACAGCCTCAATGCCAACCTCGACCACAAATGGATTCGGCTGCCTACCCAGAAAACCACGGCTATCCAGCCAGCGTTCATCCCGTTGCCTTCTCAAATGCTCGGCGTGGGTTCGCATACTCAAGCGCGCTACTGCGATCATGAGTTTGATCCAGTCGGCCCGTAATAATGGGCACGATCCGTATGCCTATCTCAAGGATGTGCTGACACGGTTGCCGTCCCTGTAACAGCCTGAAGTTGACCTGGGTAATCAAATACCGGTGTAGTGATTAGGAAACAGGGCTCGGATAACATCATGGCGCAGGTCACCCTGATCTTGACCCTCCATCTCCGAACAGCTTTTGTATCTTAAGTTAACGATGTCCGCTGCCGCCGGTATTCCCTCGGGGAGTGATATCCCAGCGCGCTGTGCGGGTGGTTTTCATTGTAATGCGTGAACGCTACTGCAAGGTTTCGCAGTGCTGTTCTCACATCCGGTTTTGGCATGAACGCGATATAGTCTTCTTTCATCGTTTTCACGAACCGTTCGGCCATGCCATTACTCTGCGGGCTGCTCACCGCTGTTGTGCAGGGCTCCAGATTCAGCTCTCTCGCGAACCTCCGCGTTTCATACGCGGTATACGCTGAACCGTTATCCGTCAGCCACTGCACTGGTGTTTCCGGTAGCCTGTCGCCGAAGCGCTTTTCCACCGACCTCAGCATCACATCCTGCACGGTCGAACTGTCATAGCCTCCCGTGCTTGCTGCCCAGTCTATGGCCTCACGGTCGCAGCAGTCCAGCGCGAACGTTACCCGCAGTTTTTCGCCGTTGTCGCAGCCGAACTCGAAGCCATCTGAACACCAGCGCATATCGCTTTCTGCCACCGCTATCTTGCCCTTATGTTCACGCTTCGGTCGCTCTGGTTTGTGATGCAACAACAACAGGTTATGCTCGCTCATTATCCTGTAAAGCCGTTTGGCATTCACAGGTGGCTGTCCCTCTGTGCGACGTTGCTTGCGCAGGATGCCCCACACGCGTCGATAACCATAACTCGGCATATCGCTGATAATGTTGAGGATAGCCGACAGTATTTCTGCGTCTGCTTCTTCATTACGCCGGTTACAGCGCCTGTCCTGCCAGTCGGCAGAACGGTTAATCCGCAGTGACAGTTGCGCACGCGACACGCCCATGGTCCGGCTGACCATGGCTATTCCCCGTCCTTTGGCAACAAGGGCGCGTGCGCTATCCATTTTCGCGACTGACCGTACTCCACGGCTTCTTTCAGGATCTCAACTTCCATCGTCTTCTTGCCCAGAAGGCGCTGAAGCTCCCGGACCTGCTTCAGAGCAGCAGTAAGCTCAGAAGCAGGAACGACGTCCTCTCCAGCCGCAACGGCGGTGAGGCTGCCTTCCTTGTATCTTGAAGACTGATTAAAATTAATACGATTAGATTTGGCAAAACGTATGCAGCCCGATGCCTTCCAGGGTTCAAGCCCGTATATCAGCGACTGGCAGCAACGCCATGCTGACGGGCGACCAGCGACACGGTCATTCCGGGCTCAAAGCTCTGCTGAACAATGGCGATTTTTTCCTGAACGCTGCGCCGTCTGCGCTTCTCTGGACCTAGAACATCAATCATTCGGACTCCAACGACTAGTCTAAAACTAGTATTAAGACTATCACTAATTTAAGTGATACCAACTGTCTGGAGATTCATAGGGCCAGTCTATGGCGTCCTGAAGACCGGAACCGTTTTTAATGACGAAGACCTGAAACCGGTACTGTCAACCTGACTATACCAGGCTGGCATTAAACACAAGGTAATGCTCACTGCAATAAGTGAGCGCAGTCCGTTATGAGCGAACAGCGGAAGTTCGGAATGCATACTTACTACGATGCATGTTAAGCAATGGGGAGCAGGTCAGACGGGCAGCTATGAACGAGAAGCAGAGGTTCACAATTGGTGATGGCATTACGAACGTTGCGATATATTGATCAACGGCACGCTAGTCACCTGTAACATACCGATAGATATGTTGTATCATTGTTTCTATAGGAAAAATCTGCTTTGAAGAAGTTGCTGGGCGTGATTATTTGCATTGAAAGGTGATGGCAATGTGCGAAAGGACGTTTGAAAAAGAACTTTATTCTGAGTGGGTTATACGCAATAGCCTATACTGGATGACTCCACTTACTCGATGGAAACTCCTTGAGGAGTTGTCCTCTTGGACGATCTCTTTTGAAAACGATAGTCCCGAATGCCTCTATGAATTCGAGAGACTGCTGAATGATTACGCTTTGCGAGAAAAGCTACAGCATAAAACAGGGGCGTTGAGAGATTCTATTGTCCATAAAGTGCTTCGCAGCGTAGATGAAAGGCTTTCGTAATGGAATTGATGCCATTCAATTTTGACAGATTGCCTAATGGACGGGTTTTTATAAGCAACCTCGCAGGCTTTCATCACTTCATTAATGAGCAAGAGCTGCTTGATCTTTCTGATGAGCAAATCAGTGCGGAGCAATCAAACCCACTAGAAAGCAAGCTGTTCATAACCAACGAAAGCTCATCAGCTATTGCTCCCTATGCTTTAAGTTCTGCTTTTGCAAAAAGATTGATGAATGAACTGGCGATCAGGCCAATTTTCATGATTGTGCCCACATTGCGTTGCGACCATACCTGCAAGTATTGTCAGGTCAGTAGAGCTTCAGTGAACGCCTCTGGTTATGATCTAGATCCCGATCTCATCCCTCATATCATTTCGACTATCAAAAAACTATCGATACCACCTTACAAGATAGAGATACAGGGTGGAGAGCCACTCTTGCGGTTCGATTTAATTCAGTCTATCTATGAGCAATGTACTGAAACGTTGGGAAGCTCCGATTTTGAGATGGTGATAGCATCAAGCCTGTCTGTCTTGAATGAGGATATGCTTCAATGGTCGAGAGGCAGGAACATAACGTTCTCTGTTTCGCTTGATGGTGAGGAGGTTGTTCACAACAGTAATCGAATTCTTGGTCATGGGCTTGCTTACAGTAGAACAGTATCAGGAGTAGAGGCTATCAAACGGTCTTTAGGCGCTGGTCGCGTTGCAACGGTTACTACAGTTACTAAAGATCTTATCAGGCATCCTGAATCGATTGTCCAGGCTCACTTGTCTCTTGGCCTCAAGGACATGTTTATCCGACCTGTTAGTCCCTATGGGTTTGCACAAAAAGCATCGTTCACATTTTCTATGGAGGAATACTTCAGTTTCTATGCCTCGTTGATAGATGAAATCCTTAAGATGAATAATGAAGGGATAAGGGTTGTGGAACATTCGGCCTCCATTCATCTGAAAAGGATCTTCAATCCCGGCTTTAGTGGTTATGCGGATTTAAAGTCGCCAAGCGGGGTCGTGCTTAACAGTATTCTTTTCAATTATGACGGTCGAGTATATGGTAGCGATGAGAGCCGTATGTTGCAGAAGGTGAACCCTGAAACGGAGTTCAGTGCGGGTGAGGTTAAAACGCTATCATTTTCTAAGAGTCCTTACTATAACGCAGTGTTGAGTTCATCGTTCAATTTTGCTCTGCCGGGTTGTGATACATGTGCATATCAACCATTTTGCGGTGCAGATCCATGCCAGAACATAAGTGTACAGGGTGAGCCTGTCGGTGATAGGAGTCGTTCAACGTTTTGTCAGTATCACAAGGGGATGTTCAGGTATCTGATGAACTGCATCTCAGAAGGTGGTCCGAAGGCTGAGATGCTAAAAGGATGGGCATATGTCTGAGGTTATTAGGAACGATATCTTTCATTTTGCTTCAAAAAAGAATGTGCCCACGGGGTTCTATCGGTTATGCAAACAAAAACCAATGAACCCTTTATTCTTTTTACCCAATTTACTGGTAGTTGCTGAAGGCAATAATGATGCCATTCAACCATGCTTTGATTTCTCTGTTATTAGCACTGAATTATATGAGTCAATTGAAGATGGAGATATTGGGATAATCAACAATGGCAATATGATACGCGTAATTCTGTCCCGCAGAGCCAATCATAATACTGTCTTAGTAACGGAACGCTGCAATAACTTGTGTCTGTTTTGTTCGCAGCCACCTAAGAAATCAAATGATGACTGGCTACTTACCCAATCAGCTCTTGCTATAGCTTCATTTGGTTTGGATGGAGTTGTTGGGGTCAGCGGTGGAGAACCTTTGCTGTATGGAGATGATTTCCTTCACTTCATTGATTTTATCATCGAGAATTCACCAGATACTGCTTTGCATGTTTTAACAAACGGACGCAAATTTTCTGATATCAACTTTACTCAGGAAATGGCAAAGCGAAGCAAAAAGATAAAAATCACCTTTGGTATCCCGCTCTACTCATCAAGACCACTTGTGCATGATCATCTGGTAGGGAATGATGGCGCATTTAATGAAACGGTTAAGGGATTAATTAATGCAGGAAACTCAGGGATTAATATCGAACTTAGAGTTATTCCGACACTGGCTAACTATACAGAATTGGATGATATTGTAGAGTTCGTTGGCCGTGTGTTCTCCAACATCAATCAGATTTCCCTTATGGGGCTGGAATCTATCGGTTGGGCACGAAAGAACTGGTCAACAATCTTCATTGAGCACAGCAGTTATAGTGAGAAAATAATCTCCGCCATAGACGCTGCGCACAGGTCAGGTATACCTCTAACAATTTTTAATTATCCTTTGTGTCATCTTCCCGAAAGAGCTTGGGAGCTTGCTGCTCAGTCGATCTCTGATTGGAAAAATTACTATCCTAAAGAATGTGATGAATGCACTCAGAAGTCTTCCTGTACTGGTTATTTCAGTTCCTCAACAGGCCGTTTTCATCAACCACCGAGACCAATTTTATGAAAAAATTTAATTTTGCTGCTCTACTTCCGGGATTTTTGGCGCTCAATAATTCTGTATGGGCAAGTGATTCATCCACCGGAGCAAGTGATTTGCCTGGTATGACCCTTAATGAACATGATTTAGTGATAGCCCCACTTAACACCGAAGTTCCATTCTACATTGCAGGGCATCGCAGTCATAGCTCCCATCGAAGCCATAGTTCTCACCGATCATCATCAGGTGGCGGGTACTATGGTGGCAGCACTCCTTATTATCCAAAAACATACAGCTCACCAAGCTCATCTGAGTCTTCAAGTTCAGGAACAAGTTCCTCATCGTCCTCTTCCTCTGTGCGTTCGCTTCGTTCTAACGACAATAACAACTCTACTACTACGAATTCTGTTGGAACTACAGAAGCTAACCGTGCAAGTAATGGGCTGACTTCTGGTACAGAGAAGCGTAAGCGCTTAATCATGCGGGTTCAATTCGCTTTGCTGGACAAAGGTTATTACAACGGGAATATTGACGGCATAATGGGGCCTTCCACAAGGCAGTCCATAAAAAATTATCGCATTGCGAACGGACTACCAACACCTGCAACTGAAACGCTGGATACTCAATTATTGAACTCGTTAAATATTTTGGCTCGTTAAATCTCAGTGGGGCATAAAATGAAAAGTAATAAATTGCATTAGTCGCGTGCACACTATTGGTCACTAAGAGCAAGCAACGTCCGTGAACCACTCCCCATAAATTAAGATATTGCGATGTTATCAATGTCCGCTTCTGGCACAAAGCAGACGTTAAGACTTACAGCATCGGGAAACTTCTGGATGCCGCGTCAGCGGCATGGAGGCGCCAGATGAGGTTACATGTGTCTGTGGCGTCAAATGGCGCCGAAAGCCCGGCGTAGCCGGTTACCGGGCTATAAATTCTGCCACCCTACCCCCTGCCCTGATTAGCCTTAACCATCTAACAGCAATGAAGAAGTCAAAGTAATCCCTTTTAACCCCGGTGAGCGGGCTTTACGGCGTTTACGACGTAAAGGGCGTGATTTCCGGGGCCTTAGCGGCGGCAGCTTGCTGCTGACGCTTAGGGGGATGTTCTTCAGTTATTTGTAAGCGTACAGCGTGAACCGTCTGGTCATAATCTGAAGCATCCGACAAAGTGGTGTCCACCAAATAAGTAGTGGGAACCAAAGTGTCAGATATGCAGAAAAATATGACTCCCGGCAGGCGTAAAGGCTGCCCTAATTATTCTCCTGAGTTTAAACAGCAACTCGTTGCTGCCTCCTGCGAACCCGGGATATCCATCTCAAAACTGGCGCTTGAAAATGGCATTAATGCCAATCTGCTCTTTAAATGGCGCCAGCAGTGGCGCGAGGGAAAGCTGCTATTACCTTCCTCTGAGAGTCCTCAGTTACTTCCTGTGACTCTCGATGCCACCGCCGTACAACCAGAACCGCCCGCTGAGGACTCAGAGCTCAGCATCTGCTGTGAGGTAACGTTCCGGCACGGGACACTCCGCCTCAACGGCACTGTCAGCGAAAAGCTTCTGACTCTGCTGATACAGGAACTGAAGCGATGATCCCGCTACCAACAGGCACCAAAATCTGGCTGGTTGCCGGTATTACCGATATGAGAAACGGCTTCAACGGGCTGGCTGCAAAAGTGCAGACGGCGCTGAAAGACGAACCGATGTCCGGCCATGTCTTCATCTTCCGGGGCCGCAGCGGCAGTCAGGTTAAACTTCTGTGGTCCACCGGCGACGGGCTGTGCCTGCTGACCAAACGGCTGGAGCGCGGGCGCTTCGCCTGGCCGTCAGCTCGCGATGGCAAAGTGTTCCTGACCCCGGCGCAGCTGGCAATGCTGCTGGAAGGCATCGACTGGCGACAGCCGAAGCGGTTGCTGACCTCCCTGACCATGCTGTAGGCTTCTTTATCCTGGTTGTCGCAGAATAAGCCTGGTAAAATGCTGGCTTATGAATGACATCTCTTCTGACGACATCCTTCTGCTGAAACAGCGCCTTGCCGAACAGGAAGCGCTGAACCGTGCCCTGCTGGAAAAGCTGGCAGACCGGGAGCGCGAAATAGACCATCTGCAGGCGCAGCTGGATAAACTTCGCCGGATGAACTTCGGCAGCCGTTCCGAAAAAGTCTCCCGCCGTATAGCACAAATGGAAGCCGATCTGAACCGGCTTCAGAAAGAGAGCGATACGCTGACCGGTCGGGTGGATGACCCGGCAGTACAGCGCACTCTGCGTCAGACCCGCACCCGCAAACCGTTCCCCGAATCACTCCCCCGCGATGAAAAACGCCTGCGGCCAGCGGGTTCCTGCTGCCCGGAGTGTGGTGGTGCGCTGAGTTACCTGGGTGAGGATGCCGCTGAACAGCTGGAGCTGATGCGCAGCGCCTTCCGGGTGATCCGGACCGTACGGGAAAAACATGCCTGCACAAAATGTGATGCCATCGTGCAGGCCCCCGCGCCTTCGCGCCCCATTGAGCGGGGTATCGCCGGACCGGGGCTGATGGCCCGCGTGCTGACCTCAAAGTATGCAGAGCACACACCGCTGTATCGTCAGTCTGAAATATACGGTCGCCAGGGCGTGGAACTGAGCCGTTCACTGCTGTCGGGCTGGGTGGATGCATGCTGCCGGCTGCTGTCCCCGCTGGAGGAGGCGCTTCAGGACTATGTCCTGACTGACGGTAAACTCCATGCCGATGATACCCCGGTCCAGGTGCTGTTGCCGGGCAATAAGAAGACGAAGACCGGGCGGTTGTGGACGTATGTTCGTGATGACCGCAACGCCGGGTCAGCGCTGGCACCGGCGGTGTGGTTCGCCTACAGCCCGACAGAAAAGGCATCCATCCGCAGACCCATCTTGCGGGGTTCAGCGGTGTGCTACAGGCGGATGCGTACGCCGGGTTCAACGAGCTGTACCGCGATGGCCGGTTAACGGAAGCCGCCTGCTGGGCTCACGCCCGCCGTAAAATCCACGATGTGCACGTTCGCACGCCGTCAGCCCTGACGGAGGAAGCCCTGAAGCGTATCGGCGAACTGTATGCCGTGGAGGCGGAAATAAGAGGAATGCTGGCGGAACAACGGCTTGCTGAACGTCAGCGGAAAACGAAACCGCTGCTTAGTACCCTGGAAAGCTGGTTGCGTGAAAAAATGAAAACGCTGTCGCGACACTCGGAGCTGGCAAAGGCGTTCACGTACACCCTGAACCAGTGGCCGGCCCTGACGTACTATGCAGAAAACGGCTGGGCCGAAGCCGATAATAACATCGCTGAAAATGCGCTGCGGATGGTCAGTCTGGGTCGTAAAAACTGGTTGTTCTTCGGCTCAGACCACGGTGGTGAGCGGGGAGCGTTGCTGTACAGTCTGATCGGGACGTGCAAACTGAACGGCGTGGATCCAGAAAGCTACCTTCGCCATGTCCTTGACGTCATAGCTGACTGGCCGGTCAACCGGGTCAGCGAGCTGCTACCCTGGCGCATCACACTGCCAACTGAATAACACATCCCCGTCAATACGGTTCTCGCTGTACGCTTACAAATCCCTGGAAAGCTGGCTGCGTGAAAAGATGAAAACCCTGTCGCGACACTCAGAACTGGCGAAAGCGTTCGCATACGCCCTGAACCAGTGGCCGGCGCTGACGTACTATGCAGATGATGGCTGGGCTGAGGCGGACAATAACATCGCTGAAAATGCGTTGCGGATGGTCAGTCTGGGCCGCAAAAACTACCTGTTCTTCGGTTCGGATCATGGAGGAGAGCGGGGAGCGCTGCTGTACAGCCTGATCGGGACGTGCAAACTGAACGGAGTGGAGCCAGAAAGCTACCTCCGCTATGTCCTTGACGTCATAGCCGACTGGCCGATAAACCGGGTCGGCGAACTGCTCCCCTGGCGCGTAGCACTGCCGACTGAATAACACATACCCGTCAATACGGTTCTTGCTGCACGCTTACTTAAATTCTTTGATGTAAACAATATCATACTCAGGAAATAACAACGCCCAGTTCACCTTACGTTCAGAAAGCCGTTTTCTTCTGACCCCTTCGGCTGCACCGAGGGGGACAGTCGCTCAGGCATCCCCGGTAACTCTACCGGGCGTATTGCCATTCCTGAATGAGGATCGCTTTTTAACCCCCGCGATCCGATGGCCAGTATTTCACTATCCCGACAAACATGGCGGGTATCTCAGACGGCCGTCAGACCGCTAACTCACGTACCACCGGTGCCGCCATGGCCAACAGACTCCGAACATGCGTAAGAGTGGAGACACTGGAAAGCTGTGTTCATCCCATTTGCCTTGCCTGGAAATGAAGAAAACTACTTTACTTATTAAAATGTACGTTTGAAAAGTAGACTTCTGCGGTACACTCTGACGGTATCATTTACACGCATCGTGCCGGATGATTTCGGTCCGGACACAGCCTTGGACTAGAGTTCTCCTGGTCTCTAGCACAACCATAATCAGTGCTGGTACGTCAGCCTACTCAGAAAACCATGTTAGCCGGAAAACCGCCTTCTTTCCTCCCCGGCCTGAAGGACGAGGTTTCCCCAAGGCATCACGGTATCTGGTTGCATTATTTTCCACGGCCCCGGGTTGCTGTCTGTGCTGCTATGTTGCCGCCTTTCGCACTAAAAACTTTCACTATCACCTACTGACTGCCTATTCTGCCGAACAATACATTGCACAGCAATTTACGGTTAGTAGCGTCAAACCCGGGTCAGGATCTTAGGCGAAGGTGGGAAAAATACAGCTCAGCATTTCAGACGTTTTCCGCAGCGAGCCGTGCCGTCCGCAGTGGGACTACCCTGTGTTCATTGCTGTACCTGACCAACTCGGCCATGTAATCCCTTCCGGCTTTTTCAGCGAGATAAGACCTGCCGCATATAAAAAAGTTGGCTACATGCTACTGGTGAGCGTTCATTACAAACCCAGCTGGTTGAGTACAAAAAACAGACAGCTAAATTTACATTTCTTGCCATGGCCTGCCGTCTGTGCTCCCACCTTTTTACCTTGTTCTGGGTCAATAAAAAAGAAAACATCTATGATGCAAATCACTACATTTACAAATTAGAATGCATCTTGTAAACAAAGACATACATAACTCTATTATGTGTCATCCAGCCTCTGTTCGGTGATACTGCCAGATCACTTTGCGTTAAAACAGAGTCTTTTTTTTGGTGGCAAGACTTCGCTCAACTAGTCGTTCCGTCACAGAAGCGCATATAGTGTCGGAGGCCGCCCTGATTCCCGGAGGCGATATGAACAGAGTGTGTCTATGCATTCTTGTTCTAACTCTCTTTGGCTACCCTGTTGGTAGTCAAAGTGGTTGGTCTATATATGTCAGCCATATCAATGTAAATATTTCTTTATAAATCAGATGGTAATAAACAAAAAAAACCACCTGCCAGGGTGGTTTTTTTGCGTTTCCTCTTTCACATTAAAGAACTGGCAAGACTTCGCTCACGGCAAATTATGCTTTGTCCATCATAGACCCGCAACGGATTTATTAGCCAAAATGGCGTATTTTCTATGACAGGAATCAACAAAATCACTCACCTGACTGTGCTAATCACCGACAGTGATCAGATGAAATAAAGGCTATTTGCATTTAGGGCATTTTAGACCGGCTCTATGTCCTGCTATGTGCTAACTTTTCCAGTTTAATGGCCTCTCGTCGAGTTGTGTGGCAACAGTGTTGCCACCGGCGGAAATCCGCCGGTTTGAATGCTTTTTTGTTCAGCAGGCGACGAGGTGCCCGTCGCCAAAATCGGTAAAGCGCTGCGGTACTCTCTGATAGCCGATGGGTTTGATCGGTTCTGGTCTTATCGGCATTGCGCTGGTGGCTCGGGGTTGCCGTCTTTGCTGAACGTCAGGTATAGGAACGGCGCTGAGCAAGTGCTGAGTATAAGGATGCTGCGGATGGTGCAACACTCGATCTCGTGGGCCGATCTCCACGAGCTGGCCGCCAAACATCACCGCTACCCGGTGGCAGATGCGCTCCACCACCGCCATATCATGGGAAATAAACAGATAGCTGAGCCGATAGCGCTGACGCAAATCTTCCAGCAGCGTCAGCACCTGCGCCTGTACTGAAACATCCAGCGCGGAAACCGATTCATCGGCGATGATCACTTTCGGGTTCAGCGCCAGCGCGCGGGCAATGCAAATGCGCTGGCGCTGGCCGCCGGAAAACTGGTGCGGATAACGCCGCATCGCTTCCGCTGGCAGGCCGACCTGCTGCAATAGCTGCGCCACCCGCTCCGTGCGCTGTACTGCGGGCATCTGCTCATGAATCAGCAGCGGCTCCCCAACCAGGTCGAAAATAGTTTTGCGCGGATTGAGCGCCGCCCAGGGATCCTGAAACACCATCTGCAAATCGCGGCGTACCGCTCTTAACGCCTCGTCCTTCAGGCCGTGCAGCTCCTGTCCGTTAAGCTGCGCGCTGCCGCTAAATGGCACCATATTCATCAGCGCTTTTGCCGTCGTCGATTTACCGCAGCCGCTTTCACCGACGATGCCCAACGTCTCGCCGGGGAAAAGATCGAAGCTGACGCCATCGACGGCATGGACTTCGCGACGCACGCGCAGGCCGTCGCCGCGCACCGGAAAGCGCACGCTGAGGTCGCGGACGCTGAGCAACGGTCGCGTCGCCTCGACCGGCGCCAGCGCGGGCGCCTGGCCCAGCACCGGTACCGCCTGCAACAGCTGGCGGGTATAAGCCGCCTGCGGCGAGGTAAACAGCGTTTTTGCCGGAGCCTGCTCCATGATTTTGCCGTGACTCATGACCAGCACATCATCGGCCATTTCTGCCACCACTCCCATATCGTGGGTGATCAACAGCAGGCTGGTGGAAAACGCCTGCTGCAGTTCGCGCATCAACTCGAGGATCTGCGCCTGAATAGTGACGTCGAGGGCCGTGGTCGGCTCATCGGCAATCAGCACCTGTGGCTGGCACAGCATTGCCATGGCGATCATCACCCGCTGGCGCATACCGCCGGAAAGCTCGTGCGGATACTGTTGCAGGCGCTTCTCCACATGACTGATTTTGACCGCGTCCAGCATCGTGCTGACCCGGCTGCGCCGTTCACGGCGGCCCAGCACTTCGTGGCGTTGCAGCGTCTCTTCCAGCTGCTGGCCCACCGTCATCAGCGGATTGAGCGAGGTCATCGGTTCCTGAAAAATCATGGCAACCGACTTGCCGCGCAGCAACTGCATTTGCCGCTCCGGCAGGCTGAGCAAATCCTGGTTATCAAAAATAATCGCGCCGCCTGGAATCTGTGCCTCCTCCGGAAGCAAACCCATGATCGCCAGCGAAGTCAGCGATTTACCGCTGCCCGACTCGCCGGCAATGCACAGAGTTTTTCCCGGCCAGAGCGCAAAGCTGACGTCATCCACCACCCGCTGTGTACCAAACTGGATCGACAGGCGCTCGACCGAGAGCAGCGGCGCCGGAAATAGGACTGCTGACATAACGCTCCTAATTAAACACGCTGTTGGGAAAATAGAACGACACCACCCAGTTAGGCCGATCGACGATTTCGCTGATGCGCAGATCGCCGCACACGGAGCAGAGCATATAGGCCTCTTCCGCCGACATCCCTTGTTCGCGGCACAGCGCATCGATGGTATAGCTTACCGCGTCGCGGGCGGCGGTCATCAGGTCAGGGCCAATGCCGGTGAAGGCGCTGTAGCCGTGCCGATCCAGATGTTGGGTCACTGGGCCAGGGGTGGCGAAACGCGGCGTTTTCAGCGGCATATCTTTAACCACTTCCAGCTTCACCACCACGTCCATCGCGCTTTCAATCGCCGTGCCGCAGACTTCACCATCGCCCTGCGCGGCGTGGGTGTCACCAATAGAAAACAACGCGCCTTCTACTTCCACCGGTAGCCATAATGTGCAGCCAGCGGCCAGATCGCGAATATCCAGATTGCCGCCCACGCGGCGCGGCGGCACCACCGAATGATGGCCCGCGGCGGCGGGAGCGACGCCGAGGGTACCGGCGAAGGGTTTCAGCGGTACGCGGCCATATCGGCCAAAGGCGCAGGGGGTTAAGCCCTGGCGGTCATATTGCCACAGCGTCAGCGCCGGATCAGAAAACTGATCGGCCAGCAGGCCGAAGCCCGGGATATTCGCAGTCCAGCCAAAGCCGCTGGGACGAAAGGATTCCAGCGTCACCTTTAGCGCATCGCCCGGCTGAGCGCCTTCCACATAGACCGGGCCACTGACCGGGTTGAGCTTATCAAACGGCAGCGTTGGGATATCCGCTGCGGTAGAACCGGCGTTGAACCAGCCGTTAGCCGCATCCAGGCAGTGAAACTCCAGTTGGCTGCCGGAAGCTACGTGCAGGACCGGGCTCAGGCTGTTATCCCAGCCGAAATGATGTTGAGCATGATGAATGGTCTTCACCAGACAATTTTGGCACATCCTGACTCTCCTTTAAGCAGCGGCGCCGTCCCGGCGCCATCAAATTATTTCAGTCCGATATAGTCGTAGTTGACTGGTACATGCACTGGATCGACATACAGCGCGTCCTCGCCCCCCATGCGTGCGGAATGTACGGTGTAGCGCTTCTCGTTGAATACCGGCACCCAGGGCGCGTCATCCATTGCAGTGATGAAGATTTTGCGCCAGGCTTCAATGCGCGCGTCCTGCTGGTCGGGTTTCACCATGCTGTCCGCCGCGGCCGCCTGCGCGTCCAGCGCTTTGTTGCAGTAGCGCGCCCAGTTCCAGCCGCCCTCTACCGCCCCGGCGCAGCCGAGGATCGGGCCATAGAAGTTGGAGGGATCCGGGAAATCGGCGATCCACGCCATGCCGCCGGACCAGACCATCGGCGCTTGGCTGGCGGAGCCGCCCGCCGCAATCACATTCGCCTGCGCCAGGGATTTGATGCTGGCGTGGATGCCCACTTTGGCCAGATCCTGCTGGATAGACTGAGCGATACGCGGCTGCGGATCGGTATTCATCACGTACAGTTCGGTAGCAAAACCGTTGGGGAAACCCGCTTCGCTGAGCAGTTGCTTCGCTTTTGCCGGGTCGTAGCTGAAACCCTGATATGCCTTGTCATAACCGGGCATGGCGGGTGGCAGTGGCTGGTTGGCCGGCGCCGCGCGTCCATTAATGATGCGCACGATGCGATCTTTGTTGACCGCCATGTTCACCGCCTGGCGGACTTTGAGATTATCGAAAGGCGGCAGCGTGGTTTTCATCGTCACGTAGCCGGTCTGCAACTGGTCGCCGGTGACCATCAGGCCCTTATAGGCCGGGTTGTTTTTAAACGACAGAAACTGTGCGGGCGGTACGCCGTCGCCGGCAATATCCACTTCGCCTTTTTCCAGCCGCAGCAGAGCGACCGAGGGATCCTGTCCCATTTCGAACTTTATGTGATCCAGCCGCGGCACGCCGGCTTTAAAGTAGTTCGGGTTTTTGCGGAAGATCAGCTCCTGGCCCAGCTTCCACTCCTGGAGCTCAAACGCGCCGCTGCCGACCGGATGCTTGCCGAAGTCGGCACCCCATTTCTCCACCTCCTCACGGGGAACCACCGAGGCAAAGTTCAGCGCCAGCACATGCAGGAAGGTGGCGTTGGGCTCTTTCAGAGTGATTTTTACCGTATGATCGTCGACGACCTCGATACCGCTCAGGGTCGTGCTTTTACCGCTGGCCTCCTCGTCATAGCCCGCGATGGGACTGAAGAACCCGGCGCCCGGACTTTGGGTTTTCGGGTTGACTGTGCGTTCCAGAGAATATTTCACGTCCGCCGCCGTGACCTCGCGGCCGTTGTGGAATTTCACCCCTTTGCGTAGCACAAAGGTGTAGACCTTGCCGTCCTCGGAAATGGCGTAGCTCTCCGCCAGGTCGTTCACCAACTCGGTGGTGCCGGGACGATAGTCCATCAGGCCGTCGAACAGGCTTTTGATCATCGACCAGTTTTGCCAGTCATAGCCAATGGCCGGATCGAGGGTCGCCACGTCGTTCTGGTAGGTCACCACGATATCGCCGCCGGTCTTCTCGTCAGCCTGCGCGCCATAAGAGAAACAGGCCGCGGCCACCGCCATTGTCAATAACGCATTTTTCATCATCTTCCCCTGCTACTTTTTGACATCAATGCGCGGATCGACCCACGGCAGCACCAGATCCGCAATAAGGTTGCCGCCAACAATGGCAACCGCTGACACGGTGGTTACCCCGACAATCACCGGGATATCCACCTGTTGAATCGCCTGCCAGGCCAGCTGACCGATACCCGGCCAGCCAAAGACCGATTCGACTACCACCAGTCCGCCCATAAAAATGCCGATATCAATGCCTATCATCGGAATTAGCGGCAGCACGGCATTCGGCAGCACGTGACGCAGCAGTACGCGGGTTCGGCCCAGCCCTTTGGCCCGCGCGGTGCGGATAAAATCCTGATGCAGCACCTCAATCATTGACGAGCGCAACATGCGTGAATACCAGCCGCTGCCGAGCAGGCCGAGGGTTAGCGCCGGTAGCGCCAGATGGCTGAAGCCGCCATAGCCTCCCATCGGGAACCAGTTGAGTACCACGGCGAAAAGATAGAGAAAAAGCATCGCGGCGATGAACTGCGGCGCCGAAACACCGATAAAGGAGAGCGCCATCAGAAGCCGGTCCGCCAGCCCGCCGCGTTTTAACGCCGCCAGGGTGCCGAGGGCGATCCCCAGTACCAACTCGCAGAGAATACCCGCCGCCATCAGCTGCAGTGACGGCCCGATACGGGCGGAAACCAGTTCACTCACTTCGCTGCGCTGAATAAACGAGCGTCCCAGATCGCCGTGCAGCAGTCCCTGCAGATAACGCCAATATTGCTGATAAAACGGCAGATCCAACCCCAACTGATGGCGGATGTTTTCGACTACTTCCGGCGTGGCACTGCGCCCGGCGATTTGGCGCGCTGGATCGGCGGGCAACATAAACAGCAGCAAATAGCAGATCAACGTAACGCCAAGCAGGATCAGCCCGGCATGCAACAGACGTTTTCCCAGAAATAGCATTAGTTTCGTCCTTTTAAGCCGGGATCGAGGGCGTCGCGCAGGGCGTCACCAGCGATATTGAAAGAGAGCGACAGCAGCACAATCGCCGCGCCGGGAAAGAACACCAGCCAGGGAGCCGAAGTAAAATAGCTCTGGCTTTCAAAGATGATGTTGCCCCAACTCGGCGTTGGCGGCTGTACCCCCACCCCGAGGAACGATAGAGTAGCTTCCAGCAGGACTGTGGTGGAGATGCCTAGTGTGGCCCAGACCAGCACCGTTGGCGCCAGATGTGGAATTAAATGCACGCCGAGAATACGCAACGTTCCGGCCCCCAGGGTGCGTTCCACGGCGATAAAGTCGCGGGCGCTAAGCGCGCTAGTTTCGGCGTAGATAACCCTGGCGATCTGCACCCAGTTCACCATGGCGATCACCAGGGACACGATCCAGACACTTGGCTGGAAAATCGCCGCCAGGGCAATCGCCAGCAGCAGTGCGGGAAACGCCATCATCAGATCGGTAAAGCGCATCAGCAGCCCTCCGATACGCCCCTGCAGATAACCTGCGCTAAGCCCTACCAGGACGCCGATCAGTACTGCAGTGCCGTTGGCGACAACACCGATGAGTAACGAAGTACGAGCTCCGTAAATTAAACGCGAGAAGAGATCGCGTCCCAGCAGATCGGTTCCCAGCCAGTAAGTGCTGTTGGGAGAAAGCGGTGCGCCTTCCAGGCTCAGTCCCTCGACAAACTGTTCATCGGGATCGAAGGGGGTGAGCCAGGGGGCAAACAGCGCGCTCATCACCACCAGGAGAATAAACAGCAGCGAGAGCAGCAGGGCTGGCCGGCGCAGAAAATATCCGACTCTATTCATTGTGCTCCCCGCTTGCCGGACGACATTCGTAGCAGCCACTTCTGCGCCACCTGTGCCACCGACTGGTTCGTACACATTGATTCCGAGCGCAGGCGAACCCATGCCTGTTGTTCATCAATACTTTCCGCTTGCATCTGGGCCGCCAGAGCTTGGGTAATCTGCGGCATTGCTGCCAGACGCTGGCGCAGTAGCATCTGTTGTTGTTGAATGTCATGCAACTGCTGACGCAGCCCCACTGCCATCATCAGGGTGGTATAGATGGCTCGCTGTGTAATAGGCTTGGTAAGGAGCGCTGTTGCCCCTAACTCCAGCGCGCGCTGTACCTGGTAAAGTCCCTCATGTGAGGTCAGCGCGATCACCGGTATTCCCGCCAGATTGATCTGGCTCAGGGTTAGCGGGCTGGCGAATGCCTCCAGTTCCACCAGTACTGCACAGGGGGTGAGAGGAGGTAAAGCCTCATCTCCGGTCAGGTGATGCCAGCGGATACCCATCCGCGTCAGGTTTTTTTCCAGCGCTTCGCGACTCCTTGCTTCACAGTCTACCAGCAGGAGCGGCTGAGCATCTAAATCCGGGGACAGCAGCGTTTTCATTTAACAATCCTCAGAGCAGGTCTGGCTGCAACCGTTCGGCTTTCACGTAGCTCGGTCGCGGAGAGATAGGGATCGGGCATAACCGGCAGCGGTTCGCGATGCAGTATCTGAAAGCAAGTTTGTTGCAACTCAGCGATGTAGCAGGGCAAACAGGCGTGGTTGTTTTGAGCCATTACTGAGCGAGCGCCCGGAGAATCAACGTCGTGCTGACGATGCAGTGCCGCCAGCACCGCACCCGGCTCGCTGTTTCCGGCCTCGCGCAGGCTATTGGCAAACAGCCTTACTGCCCGCCAGCCGCCGATATAGTAGTGGGAGATGCGCTGTGCGCCATGTTGCAGGTGCTGCCGCGCGCAAAAATCGAGATCGACGCTCTCAAAAAACGGTCCGCAGGAAAGCAAACGTACCGCCCTTAGTGGCGCGACTTCGGCGACTTCGGCTTCGGTAAAATTACAGCTGAGCACCGCTAACGTCCGCCGATCGCGAAGACAGGCCTCGTCCAGTGCGCGCAGAAACGCATAAGAGGTTTCGCCTACCAGGTTATTGAGTACAAAATCTACCTCTGTGCTGAGAATCGCCTCAATCAACTCGGTCACGTTGCTGTTTCTCAGGTGCAGATATTTTTCGCCCACCACCGTACCGCCGGAACCTTCCACTACCTCACGGGCGATACGATTGCTTTCCCAGCCCCAGACGTAGTTAGAGCCGATCAGCCAGGAGCGATTTCCGAACATATCCAGCGCCAGCCGCAGGAGTGGCAGCAGAGTCTGGTTCGGACAACCGCCCAGATATACGACCTGCTCGCAGCTCTCGAACCCCTCGTAAGGACAGCCATACCACAGCAGCAGGTTATGCTGCTCCAGGTCCGGGATAATCTCCTTCCGACTGGCAGAGGTAATGGTTCCGAAGATATGGCGGATGCCGTGAGCGATAAAGGTGCTCACCGCTTCACTGTAGGCTGCGAGTTCACCCGCAGGGTTGATATGTCGGGCCCGCAGCTGAAAAGGATAAGCAGGATCGGCATTGATTTCCTCTAAGGCATGGCGCGCACCAAGCAGTGTGCTGTTCGCCAGGTGGCTGTAGGTACCTTCTGTGGAAAGCAAAATTCCAATATCAATAGTTTGCACGTATGTTTGCTCTCTGCATTAATAAAAAAGCCTGATTGTCCTTATTAGGACAATCAGGCTTCATTACCTGTCGATATTTAATGGATTCAAGGCTTAAGGGTTGCCCCTGCTTGCATATACCCGACATGAAAAATTCATGCCATTTTTAAAGCACAGTTAAATCAATGGATTATTTATTTTTGGAGACACTTTTGCACCAATGGGATGCGGCTTGCTCAGTTATGGTGCAATTTTCTGATGCAGTCTGGTCTCTTCAACATGAGGTGGAGTAATGCACACCTGTTTTAGTTCCACGCACTTTTTGAGAGTTCCGGTTTTTCAGCCATCAGCAGGTGATCCTCCGGCGTCAGGTTATTCAGGGATTCATGGGGACGCTCTGGATGGAAGATCCTCGTGACGAAGCCGAATTTGCCCCCGGCCACGTGCTTTTTTTCGAGCGTAATGTTGTCCATGCATTACCAACCCTTCTTGAAGAACCCGTAATATTTCTGTCATTGGCCAGCCCTCGTCGTGATCCTGAAGATATTACCTTTGTTGACCCGAAAGATGGCACTGCCAGAACCTTTATGGCCAGAAATAATGAGTCAGCATAAAGGGCCAGAACCAAAGGTAAGGTGGAGCGGATGGTGAAATACCTCAAGGAGAACTTCTTCGTCCGGTACCGCCGGTTCGACAGCTTCGCCCAGGTTAATCAGCTACTGGAGCAGTGGATGGCTGACGTTGCCGACAGGCGGGAACTTCGCCAGTTCAGGCAGACACCGGAACAGCGCTTCACGCAGGAACAGGTGCATCTGCAGCCGTTGCCGGATACGGACTTCGATACCAGCTACTTCGATATCCGTCATGTCTCCTGGGATGGCTATATCGAGGTTGGCGGAAACCGTTACAGCGTGCCGGAAAGCCTGTGTGGCCAGCCGGTATCAATACGGATCTCGCTGGATGATGAACTGCGGATCTACAGTAATGAGCAGCAGATGGCATCGCACCGTCTCTGTTCGGCTGCATCCGGCTGGCAGACCGTGCCGGAGCATCACGCCCCGCTCTGGCAGCAGGTCAGTCAGGTGGAACCCGAAATCTGATTTATTCAACAAAGCCGCACCAAATCATCACTCGAAGATATTCAGGCATGGTACATCCGCGGCAAGCCCCTAATTTGTACTGAGGGGCAAAGTGAAAAAAGTTACTTTTTGTTGAAACGACAGTTAGCAATAACCCCCGCTTGCGGGGGCCATACCCACCAGGAGGAAACGCAGAAAGCCCGAGATACTTCTGCTGTACCGGGGGCTGGCGACATTTCAGGCAACACTCATAGTTGACATCCTCCCCGCCCTAAAGGGCGGGGAGGATGTCAATAATAGCAGACCACATCATGATGTCATTCTGACCGACAGATGCCAGAAGCAGAGGATCCATCCCATTTTATACCTACCTTATAACACTTAGAAAAACAACATGTTAAAAAT
>OJUJ01000095.1_pt1 | contig 34752 bp, 48 predicted proteins | sample 1599951 | NCBI WGS metagenome assembly OJUJ01 (sample SAMN04436643, study PRJEB24849) | human gut metagenome | biome: human gut; feature: NICU; material: stool | host: Homo sapiens | place: USA: Saint Louis, MO | collected 2010-04-07 | reverse complement strand
CCCACTAGAAAAGTACCACTTATGACGGTACACATCATAATACAAGGTTTCGACTGGTTGCCCGAAATCATACATAATGCGAACGCCCGGAACAGTACGGAGTGCGTTATCTGTTCTATCAAATTCGCATTGTCTAGCCTGTGTTAAGGCTTGTACGTCGATATTTTCCGGCGGGTTGCTCCAATCAAGGCCCAATCTGAAACCATTTGTCATGGCTACTTGTTTTACGCCCATTATGTTATACCCCGTGCCACCTTAATTTGTTCTGTGATGTAGTCTATGAATTGTTTATCATAAGCAGCGTAATCCGTCATAAGTGATTTCTTTTTAACCATGAAAGATATAAGCTGCACTAGATACTGATGAAAGAATTCAGAAAACGGTATTGTATCGTCCATTTCGTCTACGTGGTTTTTACGCACGCTATAGAACACCTCTTTAACCGTTTGCCCGTCGTATGTTTCAAACGTACCGTTAATGATGCGGATAGGATAACCACTCTTAGGAACGAACCCCATGAAATCGGACGGAACGCCTTTTAGATTTGGTATATCTGTATTCTTAACTACTTCACGGTCTTTAATGCTAACTAGAATGGTTGTTAGCCAGTCAATAGCTGCGTTGATGTACTGGATATATTCTAACTGTTCATCTAGTATTTCGTTTGACTCTACATTAACTAGAGTAATCAGTTCTTTTACAACCATAGTTCCAATACCCTTCCGCAATTACACTTTCATTATTTCCTAAACCATTATTGATTGATTGCAACGCACTAACCATATTGCCAGTAATACCGGTAATATCCATGTTCATTATGCGATATACAATGTAATCGACTAATAACGTTTCAAGTTCCGCCGGTAGTCCGCTTTCATCATCTAGCGTTTTATAACCAGCAGTTTTTATATAATCAACGGTTATTTTCTGCTCACGATCTGCTTCAAATACCACCGTTTGTAAATTCAATACATGATACCCTTGCACTTCCGCATCATCTGCTTTTACCTTCAATACTCCGATACATTGGAACGGCAGCACGATGCGCCCTGTTCCTCTATCTTCATATGTGGCAGTTGCAAGGCTAGGGCAATATTGGCTAATTAAAGCGTTCAATAGGTGATTGCCTTCGTTGTAATACTCCAATAACTGGTATGGTGTATACGTTTCTTGCAATGTATCGCCTATCTGCATGAACGCCCTATTTACTATTTGTTTTACGTTCATATTCACCCCATATAAGAATAAAGGCGGGTATTACCCCGCCTATATCTATAAATTAGCGTTCTACTGCGCCACCAGTCATAACATTAATTACGCCGTAATCTTTACCGTTGAAATTGGTTTTTTCAACTGCACCATAGAACGCAATGCCATTGCCAGCGATGTTGCCGTAATCGTCTGTTTGTTCGATGTGTTTCGCCGGTCTAGATACCGCGAAACATGCGGCTTGCTTACCCAATAACAAGTTTTGGCATACGTTAGCACTAGAAGCACCGATGTTACCAGTTTGTACGCGTTCATATTCATAAAGAATAACGCCGTCATATTCGCCTAAAGAACCTGTGAAAATAGGGTTTTTAGAACCGCGAACATTTGCGTTTTGTTGTGCTGCCAACCATTTTGGATCATCTTTTAAATCACGTGCCGCCCAAGGATGAACAAGCATAATATATTTATCCATGCCGTCAACCTTAATCGGTTGTACTTTCGGTGCATGCATCATCGCTTTTCGTTTAGCACGAGAAATAATAGTTGTTGTTAATTTATCGTTTGCAGTAATGCTGGATTGCGTACCGGCTGCACTTGCATATAATACTTCACCGTTAGAAGGATTATAAGAAAGTTTAGAAATCAATCTATCATCTAACCAATCAGAAAGCCATTGTTTCAATGCGATTTTGATTTCTTTCAACATATCATATTGCGTTCTTTGGTCGTCAGCTTCATAGCGAGAAACCGCATTACGTACTAATTTAGTGTTTACCGTGAAATCGTAAATGTTCAAAGTATCTTCGGCACCAGCTAATTTTTGACGGTTGCCTTCAACACCGGAACCGGTTAAATTCATCATCAAACCGAATACAACGCTATCACCTTTTACGTTTTCTAAATCTTTGTTTTTATGTACTACATTAGAACCGTCCGTTGCGGTAAACTTATCGAAATAACTATCTTTAACGCCTTCGTGCCATACTTTTTTAGCCCATACTTTAGGCACTAAATTTACTGGGATATTAACTTGATTTCTTTGATCTGCCATGTTTTACCTCTTATAATTCGTCAAAATATTTGCGTACATCGTCCGGCAACGCATCAAGGTTGCCCGTGCTATACGCTTTCAAAATATCTTCTTCTGTTAATTTATTAGGTGTAGGAACACCACCATTTAACGCGCCAGCTTTCGGGAGCGTCGCCGCAACTTGTAAAGGGTTGTTCGGTACTTCGGTATTTGTCGCCCGTTCATTTTGCAATTCTGTTACAAAGTTTCTAATGGTTTCAAAATCGGCTTCTGTACCTTCGCCCATATCAACGCGATAAAATGCATCATTAATCGGTTGCGCATCGCGCATCGTCATTCCGTTAAGCTTTTCTAACCCACGTTGATATAATTCCCCAAAGTTCGGCAATGATTTAATTTCATTTACGAAATTGAGATTTGTTTGTCTTTGTTGATGTACCGCCATTTGCTGGTTAGTAATTGTATATTCCGCATTGGCTTCAAAACGAATGAAATCGTTATACTTCTGCACATCTTCAAACATAAGACTTTCTAAATCTTCCGCCGTAATGTTAAAGCGTTTCAATGCTTCACGGCGTACAAAGTCGCGAATATTTGATACTTCTTCATCTGGCAATGTAATTGGCCGTTGTTGCGCTTCGTATTGTCTAGCACGTTCTTCTGCCGCTTTACGTCTTGCGCGTTCCTGTGCAAGTGCCGCTTTTAAGTTATGATCGTTAGCATGCGTTTCTTCCGTTTCTTCGTTAGTGTTCGGCGCTTCCGGTTCTACTTCCGCATCATTCGCATCACTTTCTACTGTATCAGTTGTAGAGGGTTCATCTGTTGCAGTATCCTGTGTATCCGTTTCTTCGGTTGTATTATCCAGTTCTACGCCCGCGTTTTCTAAATCTTCCGGAGTAAAACCAGCTTCTTCGATGTTTACTAATTCGTCTTTCATATCAAATACCCCTTATGCCTTTTAACGTCATTGCCGGACGAATATAAGAATATGGCAGTTTAACGCCGTTGCCGGGCGATAATGTATAAGCAAGCCTTTTAACGCCGTTACTTAGGGCGAAATGTATAAAAACGCCCCATTACGGAGCGTTTATTATTGTGTTGATAGTTTATATTACATACCGCCTAAATCGTTCATAGGCGGCAAAATTGGCGGTGTATTTTGAATGTTTTGCCCCTTACCTTTCAAGGCTAACCGTTCCGCCATGATTTGTTGTGGTGATATATTAACGCCTAGCGTTTGCAAGTACATGCTTAATGCTTCTGCCGGCATATCATCAAGTGAACCGCTTACACGCAATTCTGGTAACGCTAGTTTTTCTGCTGCTTCTTGCATGCGTTTCTTAACCGTTTCTTTTTCCGGGAAGTCCATAAAATCAAGAATGATATCCATAGGAATATCAACGCCGGATTTCTTAGCTTCCAATAATTGGTAAAGGTTAGCACGTCTTGCCGTTGCGCTTGCTTGGCTTGTACTGATTACGATATCGAAATCAAAAGCGGATAGATCATATAGCACTTGTTTAATCGGATTACCTTCCGCATCTGTTTGCACTTGACCTAGTGCATCGGTTAATACTTGTTCTTGCATAGGTTGATTAAGGCCCGGTTTAATCTGTACGAATTCCTTTTGACCGTCGTCGCCCATAATGCGCATTGCTTTGGCTTCATTATAGAATTGTGGAATTAAACCCGGTGCGTTTTTCTCACCCCATAATAGTTTAACAATTTGGCGTTCTGCCTCTTTCGACTGCTCAAAGATACCAGCCGTTTGAACTGTTGTTACAGATTGCCGCAAGTCGATTGCCTTGCCGCTCATGCTGCCTACGCTACCGCTTAGGCTTTCCGGAGTGATACCGCTGATAGAATAGAAATCATTGCTTGATTGTTGCTCGAGCGCCATATTAATATTGCTATCCATTGCCGGAGTACCGTCCATGAACGTTACACCCGGCGGTAAATAGATATTTGCACCCGGTTTAGTACTATTATTTTTAATATCGCGCTTAGTTTGTTCTGTTAGTTGACCTTGCCAGAATTTAACGCCCAAAGATTGTTGATTAACAACGTGCATGCGTTGGCTTCGGTTTTTATTTAATTCACGTTGCGCGTCTTTAATATCACGCACTACGCCAGCCGGTTCTAGTTCATCATCTACTAATTCACCGGTGTAATAGCAATATTCACGCACTAACGGGAATTTACCATGTTTATAAGGACTTTCGCCCTCTTCTAAAAGTACATCATCGGCGAATGTCGCATATCTGATTTTAGTATCTGGTATGCTAGTAGGTTTCTTACCTGTAGCCATTAATACAACAAATAACGGGTTAGCTTCATCAATTAACCCTTCTTTTGTCATGAACACATTTCTTTTACCGTATTCTTTATACCAGTACTGCACTACACGAATTTTATTGTAATTGTTGTTGTACCATAACGCCTCGCCGTCCACGGTTTCAACTATGCCGGCTTCTTGTTCGGTATCATCGTACTTATGTTTAAGTGCATCAATTTCATTAACCTTATCGGGGTACACTTGCTTTAGTTTCGCCGTGCTTTCCCAACTATAACGGCCAACATATTGCGCATCGCTTAAATCGTCTTTCTTACATTCTGGATCTATGAACGCATCAAACGGAGAAACACGCTCAATTTGAATGGTTCCGTCTAACTTCGTATAGTCAAATTCATAACTTACCCAGTAATTGGCTAAACCGCAAATAATCTTATCGCGGAAACATTTGCCCTTATTGCGTTGATAATTCGCACGGTCTAAACAGTATTTTGTAATACCTTTAGCAACACGGCTAATTCTATCATCTTCTTCAGAACGTGGTAAAAAGTCCGGTTCTGTTTCGTTCTGTGATGCATAACCGCATAACAGATTAATAACCGGTCTAATTCTGTTAATTGTAATTGCTGGCCGTCCAGCTTCGCGCATTTTCTTTAAGTCGCCGTCTTGCCATTGCTTACCTTGCATAAATGCAAAATCTTCTGCGGCTGCCTTGCGCCATTCTGACGTGGCAGCTAATGCACTTTTTACATTTTGTTTTGCTTCGTATATATCAAAAGTTTGTTCTATGTTCATTACTCCACCATTTCAGAACCATAAATCATATCGTACATTTGTTCTAGTTGCCATTGCGGCATCGCTTTTGCGAATTCTGCTAGTTGTGCATCTGTATATTTCGCCGGAATAATTACGCCCTTTTCTTCACGTTCGCCATACTCCGATTTAAGAACCTTAAAGGCGTAATCACGCAACGCCCTTTCACTCATACGCCCCATGCGCTTATATCTCCTTCGCTATCGTCAACATATCTATAACCGTCATTAAATGGTTTTTCTGGTTTAACTGATTTAACCGGTCTAGCCATACACATATAACGCACCGCATCATATGCATGATCTTCTTGCTTTGTATCCACATCTTCAACTTTTATTTTGTCATAAGTTAAAGCTGGTAACGTGCGTATTAAATGTACGCAATTACTAAATATCTTTAGCTTACCTTCTTTTAATCGTTGATGTACTTGCATAAGTCCGGCTAATCTATCATTATCTGCCCTCGTCCAATACACGCCCTCCGTTGCAAATATTTCCGCAATCGTTGGCCCGTCATGTCCTGTTCGTTGCCATATTGCGGGGTCTGCCACGCCTTGATAGTCTTTTAAATGTTCTATCTTTTGCGCTACCTCCCTAGCCGTTTCCTGTGTACCAGTATCCGGCATACCCGGCTTGCAACCGTAATATTCACCAGTAATATAAAGTACATCGTCATAATCAACCGCATAAGAATATACTGCATATGGTTTCGTATATCCCCAATCCATTGATCGATATCGTTGCCAATGATGCGGTATTTCAAACGGTTCTATTACATGCTTATCGGTGCGGAATTCTGTAAATACTTGACCTTCGAATATATTCCAATCGCCGTCTAGGTACGCCTTACGTAGTTTTTCCGGCAGTGTATTCAACGCATCTATATAACTTTGTGATAGATGCGGGTTATCGCTCGCCCTTGCTTGGATATATGCAATCTTATCCGCGAATGGTTGCATTTCCTTTGTAAAGTTTCTATCTATGAATAAATCCTTTACCCACATATGCCCTTTACCGCCCGGATTAGTTGCAGCGATTAACTTAGTATCACTTATACCGGTCCAACGTAAACGCATACGCAAGAAGTCGAACACGTCGCGACTATTCAAAGTCAATTCATCAATAGCAATGGCGGCGAATTCGCTAGAAAGATATTTACTAGGTTTATCAAGATTACGGAAACAGATAACGCCGCCGCCTAATTCATCGTTCAATGTGAATTCATGGTTGCTTTCTTTATAGGTTCCTAGCCATTCCGGAAACTCCATTTTGATTTTGGATATTTGACGATCATCTAAACTTGGGTAATCCTCACAGAATAACCCAACGCGTATGCCTTTAATTCCTGTTTTGATGAACCAATCAATTAAAAGCCATATCAAACCCCAACGGAGTATATACGATTTACCACCACCAGCAGCACCGCCATATAGTGTATATATGTTTTGCTTAACCGCCCGCAAGAATTCTTTTTGCTTAGCAGTTGGCCGTATCACATCGCGAAACAGATTTGTTTTACTCATCTGGCTCACTCAATTCATTATTATCAATAACCAACTTAACGGCGCTTTCTGTTGTGATTTCCTGTTGTATCTTATCGCGCCATTCTTTAGAACGTCGATTTTTAAGCCAGAAAATCATAGCCGTTGTATTTCCTTCAAGTGCTGCTTTATACAATGCATTTTCAACTTGTATGTCTGCTTCATCTTTCCCTATTTTTAGGGCGTTCGCTATTTTCGGTGATTTCTTGCGCCATTCCCAAAGGGTAGTTATGCCAATACTCATATTGCTGGCAATCTGTTCATTTGTTAAACCGTTACGCGCCCAGCCTTGTAACAGTAAAATCTTTTCTTCTGCTTCCCAGTCCTTATATGTGGTTTTCGCCATTGTTTCACCCCCCCCCTATCGTAGTATGTTGTTATCTTTGCTTTTCATTCTGCCATGTGATCGCGTACAAATTCCGGCGACTTGTTTAGATGCGTGCTTGCTAGTGCAATATGTTTGGCATAAGCCATCATAGTATATTTCGTTGGCTATGCATCTGCCGCCTTTATTGTTAAGACATTTTGATTTTGTACATATTATATTCACTAGCTTTTCACCACCTTCACAAAACTTTTTTTGAAAAATTTTTAATTTCCCTATTGACTACTTGCGAAAACGCAAGTATAATGAAGCCATAAGATACGTCAGAAAACGCAAGTATTTAAAAAGGAGAAACACAAATGACTAAAAAACTTTATGACATTGAAAATTATTTCACATGCGACATTCTTAAACGCAATGTTACAGAAGAAGAAGTTTACAACTTCTTAAAATCTCAACCACCTTTAAAGGCTTTCATGGTAAACGATGAAGTTGTTTATACTTCCAGTAAACTTACAAGAAGTTCTATAGCTTTCTTATTTGAATAATCAATAAAGGAGTAACCACCATGAAATATCAAACCACCCACAAAATAATTGTAAAAACTCAAAAAGGCGATTGTATAGGCAATCCACTTACTAGAGTACACATCGCCGGTGTTCGCGGGTATTCCCGCATGCGTGATATTCGCATAGGCGATCGCATTCAAGGTTCCTATATTGTAACCGCCATAACACATATTCTTACAGATGCACAAAGCCACTAGAAATAGTGGCTTTTTTAATTGCTCAAAACCGAACACGCCACAATAGATATGACATAGAAACAATTCGGGTTATTTTGGTCTAAAACCTTATAAAAAAATGCAGCATGTTCAGTTTTCAATAATCAAATGTTCCTTTTATGCAAAAAATGAGATATATCGCCGTGGATATACCTCACATTCTTATAGTTTTATTCATTTTGTTTGTATGTTCTATACAATACCGGCAATCTATGAAATCGTACAAGCAGTTATGTTATTAGGAAGTACATATTTAACAAGGATTGTATGGCATGTGTTCATTGTGTTTATTGAAAGGAGTTATGCCGGTACTGTATACAACACGCAAGGGGAACGGCCCAAAGTTCCCCATGTGTTGTATGCATCTAATAGGAGAATTAATGTCAATGGCTTTTAAGCATCATATGACAATATAATTATACTATATATGGCGTTTCCGCCGGTTTCCGATATAGTCCGATTTAGTCCGACTTATACCGATTTAGCAGTATACATACACGCGTAATATGTATGGTGTAAATAATACCCTACTTGTACAAGGCCAGCCGTTTTTAGTTCTGCTGCTTGCGACTTTTCTAGGTCTGTAAAATACCGCGCATGCTTGGCGCTTTTGCCGTCGATGTATTCACGTAACAATAAAATATTGGTTTTGCCTTTGGTGCATATGTTGATGATATCCGCCGCGGTTTCCCGTTCATCAATCAATGCACCTATTTCTTTGTGTGCCGCATCACGCTTGCTTTCAAGTCTTACAATTTGTTGTTCTAATCCGCCCGGTGTTCCGCCACCTGTTAGGCGTTCTTTGGAATAATCCACGGCGCCTATTGTTGTAATATCTGATTGTAGATGCTTTAGATCCTCTTTCAACGAGTTAATCTTCATTGTGATTAATTTAATCGGTTCTAAATATTCTTTTGCTAATTCCCTGTAGTCTTTATCTGTCATATTTCCCCCGTATGGTTCATTATCGCATGTTCTTAACTGTTTCCCCTAACATGTTTAAATAGTCTTGTAAATTGCCTTTGATAGCATCATTTACTATTTGGATATTGTCAGTTGTTACATAGCTGGCAATTAGCATTTTATACATCGCATCTTTGGTAGGTACAAAAACACAAATAACAAACGATACTAACCATACAAAACCGCAAATACAAATATATTTCTTAATTTTTTTATCTTCGTCATACTTGAAACTTTCCCTGTAAAACATTACAAGAAAAACCATTATAATTGACGCCAATATAAAAACGCCTTGATTAAACACGTCTAAATTATGTAGTACCTCAATCAAGTACAAATACATCGGGTTAATAATAGGCATGCACATTTCCCCTTTCGCCTACTAATATTATATCAAAGGGGCGTTTATTTCGCCCCTTATCCACTACATCGCAAATACTGATACCAGTTTAAATAATGCAACCACTAGCGAAAACACCAATGCAGCATCAAATAGAAATTTAATCATGATTTACTTCCCCGTACTTCCAATGCCGCCAGTACCGCGCGCCGTTTCTGTTAAAGAACTAACCTCTAACAACTTTAATGCGCCAACTGGTACCAGAATACCTTGAACTAATCTATCGCCCTTTTGAACTAAATATGCATCATCGCTTGTATTGTGCAAAATTGCTTTTATTTCGCCTCTATAATCTGCATCAATCACCCCGAACGAATTCGGAATAATTAACGGCGTTTTGCTTAGGCTAGATCGTGGCGCCAGCATTAACATATACCCCTTTGGAATTTCCACCGCTAACCCCAAAGAAACATATTGCGTTTGATGCGGTTCTATTACTACGCCTTCCGGTTGATAAAAGTCCATGCCAGCGGCTTCTTCGCTGCCAACTTTTGGTATCAATACACCGGGCAAGCATCGCTTAACTTTGATGATATCCGCATTGTATCGCTTATCACCAAATAGGAACCGTTTAATTTTGTTGATTATACCCATTTCAAATACCCCGCATTTCTTAATACCACTTTTACGCCGTAGGTTGTAACACATAGCCGGCGGCTAATTGCCTTTACACTTAAACCGGCTTTTCTTAATGCAATGATTTTTTCTTTTTAGCTTCCCGCCATTCTTCTTGATTTCCGCTAGTCTTTAGGCCTATTTGTTGTAGTGCATCGTCAATTTCAATTTCCGTAAAGATCACTACACCCAACGCCAGCCAGTTTTGACAATTAAACGGAACCCCGGAACCGCTTGCGTTACTCATTACTGTATTCATTGACGTATTCCCCTATTTCAATAATTGTTCTAGTACGGCGTTTCGCCTATCCATGATACGAATTTCTGCCCGCGGGTTTTCTTTATCAACGCCAGCAATGCAGCTTTCGCCATAGGAACATATCCATTTGTCATCGTCTATCACTTTGGCTTTTGCCAGTATGTCGCTGGTTGCCTGTAATAGTCCGATTAAGTCCGGCCAACTTCTTTTATTAGGCAAATAATATTTACATTCAACAACCACAATGCCAGATATATGCAGTTTCTTGCCAGCTAATTGCCACAAACAAGCATCTTCATAATTTCTATAGGCTTCTGACGGAATATAACCCCGTTTGTTTCCGTTTTTCACTATTTGCCCGTGGTTTTTCTTGGTAATTGGGCGACCTTTAAATACTATGTCAATTACACTCATTCAATGCCCTTTCTGCCAATAATACATCGTTCGCCGGATACACCCAATAAAATACTTCTGTATTGCTCCATGATGTTTTGCCACCAACAAAACAATGTACGCGCCCGTTTTCATATTTAGCAAAATAAAGTTTTCTTTTTTTAAACGGGGCTTTCGCAATAACTGGCGTATCAATCAGAACCTTTTCCCATTCCACAAAACCCAGCAACGATGCAATAGAGTATTTATCGGTTTTAGGACTTAACCCCAGTACACGGCATGGAATACGCGGGGTATGATCACGTACTTTAAAATTCCCGCCGTTTTCAATAAATGTAGGATTTACGAAATATGCATACACCCCGAATATTTTAATATCGCGGTAACCTTCATCGTACATTTCTTGCAATAACCATTTTTGCTCATTCGTCATTTTCTAATTCCCCTTTCAACATTAGTCTTTTTGCTTCTGTTTTAATTAGATATACATTCTTTTCTAAGTCATTACCGCGCCCGTAAAAAGTTTCCAGCGATACGGCAAACCCGCAAGAATATTTGTTTTTGTCTTTTCGCCTGTACATCAAGTTATAATATCCTACTTCGCCTATACCGCTTTCTACTAATTCCGGTTTTATAATTTCATCGCCAATAACTAACGTTAATGCGCTTTCTAATAAATCGCACTCATACCCCTTTTTCATTTGTTCCCGAAAATAGTTATTCATTGTTTCCGCCTTTCAAGATTTACGCCAGCAGCCAACAAGCGATTTCTAACAAATGTATACGATACGCCATATACGCTCGCAATTTGCCGCATGCTCAAACCTTTTTCATGTAATGCAACTAACGCATTTGCTTCAATTTCCGGGTATGCCGGCTTTCGTTTTATTTCTTTCCTTAATCCTAGCGCGGCCAATGCTGCATCTGCGGTTTTTCTGCTGTATATGCAAGCACCCAGCGCAAACCAGTTTTCTATGTAATTCAAGATATATCACCTCTTACCGCCATTTAATATATTGATCGCATCGCTTCAAAATATCTTTTACCAACTCTAACGGAATATTTGACCGTACGTTATACCGATTAACACCAGTTATGTTTAGCTTGTTAAATTTAATTGTGTTTTTTATATCGTCTTTCAATAACTTTAAATCGATATTACTGCCAAACTTTGTTGGTTTCTTAATTGGGTAATCATAGTTGTTGTAATAGGTTAGGTTCTCATGCGGAATGTTAAAACCTATCACCTCTTTTATGTAGTCCCAAATCCTGCCATATGCAGGGTTTTCGATTATATAAATTTTAGGCCGATAACGCTCAATGATTTTCAACGTGTTATATATGCACATTTCACCATTGATACGTGTTAGAAATGACTTATCATATTTAAATTGGTAGTTTTCATAATCGATGTAATTTCTGATTGTAAATCTACTGCCTTGTTCATATTCACCAAATAGGTTTATAGTCATATCCTTTTCTTGTTTCCAACAAGCGTTACCACCTTTCATAGCACTTGCCACGCTCCAGCTTTCACATGGTGGACTAGCTAGAATAACATCAGGTCTATCTAGCCCATCTAGTGTTTCCCATAGTGCGTTTGGTTTATGCAGCGTATTAACTGCAAGGTCTTGGTTAATACACGCATCACCAATTCCTATTGATGTGATCGTGTGTTGCCCCCCCATATTCATGTTGTATTCATATACCGCTTGACGATAACAGCCGTTGCCGTCATCAAATAACCCCCATATATGCACCTTTCTTTTCCTTCCTAATATTTACCTATACGCCGCTTGATGCGGTTGTTATTTGTCTTGATATACCCGTACACATCGCCCCGGATATCACGGGTTTCTAATTCTTCTTTTCTGTTGCGATTGTATTTTGTGTAGGCTGCGCATGTGCTATGGCAGCCTATCACCCTATACTCACAACCCTTACATGGTGATTTCATTTTTATTCACCTTTAAAAAAACACTAACCAAATTGTTTTACCGCGCCGTTGCCCTAAAATCGGTTCAAACGGCAACAGCGGGCGCACCTTTGGCAAGGTTATTTGTTCTTCATTCCACTTAAAAATTAACGTTCCATTTTGTTTGAGCACCCGCCAACATTCCGCAAGGCCCTGTTTTATATCCTCTTTCCAGTCCGGCCCCAACTTTCCGTATTTCAATTTTAAAAATGATGTATCTCCAGCACTCACCAGATGCGGCGGATCAAACACAACTAAATAAAATGTTTCATCTTTAAAAGGCATTTCTCTAAAATCTGCAACTATATCCGGTTTTACGATTAACTTCCTACCGTCGCATAGTATTGCGTTTTCCGTTCGGTTATCCATGTAAACCGTTTCTTTATGTTCTCTATCAAACCAGAACATTTTAGAACCACAGCATGCATCTAGTATTTTCATCATGCGCCTTTCCTAACAAAGGCCATTAACCCGCCAGCAATTAACGCTAAAACAATAGATGATACAAATAAGGCTAATGTATTTCCAGCAACATTAAATAACCCCAATAACCACAACACCATTGAAACAATAAATGCCAACCCCAACGCTTTCACCAACAACGCAAGCAAGATATAAGCTATTAATGCAATGTTTTTCATTTTTACCCCCTATTAGAACGGAACATTTTCATCGTTACCCTTATCATCTGCAAAATTATCAAAGTTGCTTTCTGTTGCCGCATCATTTAAAGCGGATAAGCCAACAAAACCGGCGATTACTTCCGTAACATATTTCTTTTGCCCGTCTTGCGTTTCATAACTTCTTGTTTGAATTCGCCCTTCTACAAATAAACGGTTTCCTTTTCGGTAGTTGCCTACTGCTTCGCCCAGCTTACCCCATGCAACGCAATTCACGAACGCCGTTTGTTCTTTCGTTTCATTTGTAACACTATCAATATACGTGTTACTAGCTGCAACTGTGAAAGTCGCTACTGCTCGGCCTGTTTGTGTATAACGTACTTCTGGATCACGTGCAAGATTTCCCATTAATTGAACACTATTCATATATAATTCCCTTTCTATTTTCTAATTCTATAGGGCAAATTTGCTTATTTTGCCCTGTTTACTATTCCGCCCTTATGATTTATCATTGACGGCTTAAAACTTCCATATAACGCATTTAAACGATTTTTTTAGGTGTAAACAATTCATCTAGCGTTAAATTCATTTGTAATTCGTCATTAATAAATTTCCGAATTGCTAACATTTCCGTTAATTTAAAATCAAATTCGCCTCGTTCCTTTTTCTTGTATGTTTCCCTTCCTATGCCTATACAAGCAGCCATATCCGATTGCGCGAACTTTAACAATTTCCTACACTTGATTAAATTTGGAAATACATTATATTTATTATTCATTCCAACACCCCCAGAATTAACTTTTTACTTTCTTCCGAAATATCGGCATCTTTAACCATGCTTTTTAGGTCCATAGGCTCGTGCTTTTCAACTTCAACCAAATGGCCGTTATCTAGCATCTTAATTTCTGTTTGTTTTGGCATATTAAGTTCTGCACGTTTCCGCGCTTCCATTAACAGTCCATTACTTTTGATGCTTTCCGCAATTTCCATATTCCTTTGTTCGCGTGCTGCCAGTTGTTCATATGCCTTACAGAACTGGCTCATTGCGGCGCTTTCGTTGTAGCTTTGGCTATTGCGTGGATCAAAGAAACGCCATACAGTTTTAGCGGCAAGCCTTGTTATGCCGTCCAATTCATCAAGGCCCTTTTCATAACCTACTTGGCTGGCTTTTTTTCTGACTACTTCCCATGCATCTTGCGCTATTAAGCGCTCGTTTTTACAGTTCACGTATCCAGAAATTTCCGCCGCTTTCTTGCGAATGGTTGCAACGGCTGGAACGAATTCACATGTATTAATGCATTGCTTGATTGCTTCGGCCAATGTTACAGGATTAATATCCTCTAACATATATGCGTACATTTTTGTTTTTGCTACATCAATATTCGGATATATCAATAATTGGCCCGTAGCCGTCAATGTCTTTGCGTTCGGTTCCCTCATCTGTTCCCCTTTCTACCGCATCAATTAATGCATTTAACTCCGCAACCTTTCGTTCTGTATCCGTCATTGCTGCCATTTCATTTGAATTGAGGTATGTATCAAAATGGCTTGGCGCAAATAACGTTTTAGGTGTTAAGTACTTTTCTAGTTTTGTACCTTTCCACTCACGGCATTTTTTATCAATGACGGTTTTAAAATCATCAACGGTATAACCTTCTTTCAAGCGTGATCGTATCGCTTGAATATAAGGCTTAGTTGTAGCCTTGAACTTACTGCCCGTTTTTATGTTCAAGTATTCGATAATTTCAATATGTGATTTATCCACATCGTCATGTGTAACATGACATAATGTATCTATACTATCCTTACCTACCCTATCCTTACCTATCCTATCCTTTCCTAACCTAACCTTACCTAACCTATCCTTACCTATGGATACAGTTTGTATACATTTTGTATCCATACTGGATACATCGTTTTTTAACGTATACGTTTTATCCTTTTGAATGTTGAGTAAATCACGTTCTGGTAAGGTGCTTGGCTTGTATCTATCGTTCTGAATGTAGTTGTGAATTTTCCAGTCTTTGATAACTACAACGCCACTCTCAAACGGTATTACAAATTGTTTTGCAGCAAGTACTTTCATATCGTCATCTTTTGCCCCGATCATTCGCATTATTGACTTCGGAGCATTTATAAAGCCGTCGTCGTCCGCATCTAGCAGCATATGAAAGTATAGGTTTTGTGTAGTTGCTGGCATATCTAGGAATGTATCGGATTTGATGATAGATTTTGACATCATTCTTCGTTCTGCCATTTAATACCCTCATTCCTTCCCTTCAATACTTCGCGTATTTTCTTAGCTTCTACGCCGTGCGCTTTTGTATGGCAATCACGGCATAGGCAAGCTAGATTGCTAAGATTTGATAAACCGCCTTGGCTTCTGAAAGTTATGTGATGAACTTCCGTAGCCATTGCGCCACATAGTACGCATAAACCCTCATCGCGTTCATATGCCCATTTTCTAGTGCGGGCGTATAGAACGTTATCTTGTTTCTTCCTTCTGTTCATTTCCCCATTCCTGTATTAATGAATTAACGTAATCGTTGCTTTCAATCGGTATATTTAACTGATTGCACTCATCAATAAGTGCATCAATCAAACGCCGCATTTCATCTACCGTGTAAACGCTGCTTCCATGATAGGCGCGAACGATTGTATAACCTTCCGTTTTAGCTGGGCCGGCATCTTCTGCATGCCAGCCTAACCCGTGGCCGTGCCAGATTTCAATAAATCGCCCTACGGCATCGTTTTTAATCGGTATGTATGTAAAAGTACCAGCTTCTTGAATAACACGCTTATACACATCGTTTTTTGACGTGTAGCCGTTTTTAGAAAGCTCATGCGCTATCTTTTCACACAATACCCACGCATACGCGTTGGCGTTTAATGAACGGCGTTTTACCTTCTTTTTGATTTCAACGATATATTCTGCTTCCGGATCTAACTTATTTAACGCTTCATCTTTCGGCGCGGGTATCAAAATATTCCAGCCAATCGACTTAATTAAATTGATACCCTTTGTTATCCATTTCATTAAATGCGGTCTCCAGCATCTTCATGCAGTAATGCTTGTTCGTCATTGTCGTATAGGGCAAAGCCTTTGTTTTCCTCTTGTACCCCATAGTTTTTTAACCATTCAAGCGCCGCTACCATTTCAAACTCATCAAGTAGTGCAAGGCGTGGTTTTTTGTATGTTCCGGCAATATACTTTGTGATTTCTGCCGGCGGTACTTTTTTAGACTTTTGCAACGCTACAAATTCATCGTATCCTTTAACGTGCGTTTCTTTTGGCGGTTGTTGCAGCGTTTTTGGTTGTTGCTGCTTACCGCTTTGTGAATTATCCATAAAATCCGCATCTTTCGTATCATCAATACAGAATAGGCCGTTTAATGCGTATTTACGGGCATAAGAAGAAGTGGAGCCGGTAATTTGACTTTCGTCCATACCTTTTTTATCTTTACTTTCACGCGCAAATGCAGTAGTTGCTATTTCATCTTTACCGTCCGTTACTTTTGCCGTTGCTTTGATGTAAAATCTATCGCCAATCATAACGATTTCATCACTTAACAACGGTACAATTTCATGTTTAGCGCATAGCGGTTTAACCGCTTCTAGGATATCTTCGCAATTTCTGTAGTTATAACCGCCAAATTTATTGTATTGACTTTTAGGTGCCTTTAATTCCGCTTGTATTTCAATTAATTTTTGTTGTAATGTTTTTGCTGCCATGCGATCACCTACTTAATATAGAAATTCATGTTTGTTTTAATTTCTGCACCCTCTACCGCTTCGCCAGCTTTAATCGCTTTCTTAATGGCCGTTTTATCGGCTTTGATTTCTACTTTCGTAAAATCTGCTGGGATTACATCAAGGTTGATAATTTCAACGCTTTCAGATTTCCGGTATCCAGCTTTAAAGGTGCCAACTTCTAATTTTTCAATGCCTTTTTGCTTCATAGAATATTCAATGTTATTCTTTAATGTTTCAATAGTGCTTTCTTTTGATTTTTTTACTTTGTTTAATCTATCAATTTCGGCCTTAATACCTTGAATATCGGCTTCAACATTAACCATGTATTTTGCCGTGTTTTCTATCTTTTCTTCGATTGATAAATCAATCATTTCAAGTGTATTTTTGATTGCCTCTACTTCTTCCGGCGTTTCCGCCGCTTCAAGCATTACAAATAATTCTGCATAATCTTTATTTAATTCGTAAATACTAGCCATTTTTATTTATCACCTTTCAATACTGTAATAATTGCTTCTACATCAACATTTGTTATAGTTGAACCCATTAAAGAACGATAATCTCCCATAGTTATATAAATTATTTCGCCTTTATATATTGCGTATACATCATAAGTAAAAAGCGTTTCTTCGCCTTCTTCATTGATTTTTCTAACGCTAAAACCGATAGAAATTTCTTTATCTGCTACTTTTTCACATAATTCTGTAAACATAGCAGCAACTTCGGCGATTTGTTTTTTATTTAATTTCCAGTCCATTTTTTCACCTTGCCACCCTAACGCGCATATGATATTATGCGGTTAAGATGCTTTTAAAACTCACTTTTCGCATCTGCCCTTTAGTAATTGCCGTTACTATTGGGCCTTTTTTATTTGGTCTATATAGATACCGCCATATAATAACGCTACCCCTAACAGTCCTTGAAGAAACGCTTCGTATAGCGTTATATTGTCAAGTTCTAGACTGCCCGGCGTACCAATTAATAATATTGCGCCTATAATCTTAAAAGCCGTTGTCATAATTCCCCCGTGATCGCTAGTATGCTGCTAGCGATTTTTTTAATATCGTTTTTTAGTCTTGCGTTTTCTTCCGCCAGTTCTTCACATTCTCTTTTTAATGCCCGGTAATTAACCGCATTTACTTCGGTTTCTAATCCGGCCAAATTTTGAATTTCTTTAGCGGAAAATAAAACACCCGGCAATTTATTTAGCTGGTGAATTGTGCCAGCATTGCGCAAATTGTATACCGACGATTTAGAAATACCCAGAACTTCGGCCGTTTCATCTACGGTATACGTTAGTTTCATTTTGTAACTCCTTTCATTAATTCAGATAAGCCACATTGAAAGAAATGTGCCACTTTTACCAAACTGGAAATACTTGGCGATTGTTCGCCGCTTTTCCAGCGTGAAATTACGCTTTCAGAAATTCCCGTTTCTTTGGATAATCTATAGGCGGTAACGCCTTTCTTATCCATGAGTTTAAAAACATTTTTTGTTACTGTTTTAATCATTTACACCACCTTTTCTAAATGTTATACTTGCGTTATAGCAAGTGTTAGTATTCGACACCGCACTTGCTATATCAGATTTTCAAGACACTTACGTTTTCATAAGTACCTTATGGCTATATTGTACTTCCGTTTTAGTAAGTAGTCTAATAAACACTTTATAAAAATGTTAAACAGTTTGTTTATATTTAGCGAGGTACACTATGCTATACAACAAAATTGAAGAATTAATGCGAAAAACTGGAGTATCAGCATATCAAATTTCAAAAGATACCAACATTCCACAAAGTGCATTTTCACGTTGGAGAAAAGGAGAAAGCAACCCTAGTTTAAAGAATGTTAAAATATTATCGGAGTATTTCGGTGTACCAGTAAGTTATTTTACCGACGGCGTAGAGGGAACGCCGGTTATCAAAACAAAAGAGATAAAAATTGATTTAAAGAAAATTACAGATAGCGCTTTAGTATGCTATTATGGCGATCGTGAATTGACGGAAAAACAGAAACAGAAATTACAAAAAGTATTAAAAGCAGTATTGGACGATTAATATATTCAAGGGGAATTGTTAGTATGTTAAACATTGTTTTAGATTTAATTAATTCGTGCGGCTCAAACGAACCGCGCACCATTGCAAGTAGATTAAATATCAAAGTATTTTATGAACGCATGCCCATAGGTGTTAGCGGTGTACTGATTAAACCGGAGATTAAAAAGGCTATTATTATAAATAGCCGGTTAAGTAGGCGGCAGCAGCGCATAGCACTTGCGCATGAACTAGGGCATGTATTACTTCATAGTGAATACGATTTATACGGGGTATTAGATGATGCCACCCGTGATAAAATTGAAATAGATGCGGATACTTTTGCGCATTTATTGTTAAATAAAGGGGTTAAACATGGAAAAGAAACACGCAATTAATGTAGCTTGTTATCAAAGTATTTTGTATTTAATTATCGGCTTGGCGTTAGGCCTTATTCCGTGGCAAGAACACCGGTATATATTAATGCTTATATTAATGGCCCTATTCATTGCTGCGCATTACATAGCCAAATATTCTATAGGGGAATTAGACAATGCAATGCAACATTACGATAAGAAGGAAAGATAAAGGGTATCAATGTATCGTATCTTACAAGGACGGCAACCGCTGGCGCCAGAAATCTAAACAGGGTTTTGAAACACAAAAAGCGGCAAAAATCCACGCTCAAACGATCATTGATAAATTAAAAAAGACTATCACCGCAACCGATGATAGTCTTAGAAACATAACACTTATTGATTTTTTTAACATTTATATTAGAGAAAATAAGCCACGTGCATTTAATACATACCGTGCTTACGTTCGTACGTTTGATATATTTAAACCTATACATAGCGAAAAATTAGCGAATATTACGCCGTATCAAGTCAAACGCATATTGAACGATACAACATATGCGACGGCTTCTAAAAACCTCGCATTGGGCATAATTCAGCGTTTGTTTAGTTATGCGGTATATCAGTATAAAATAATTCCCATAAATGAATTAAAAGTTATACCACGTTTTAAAAATAATAAGCCTGTAAAAATAAAAGCGTTATCAGATATAGAAATAGAAGCCTTCTTAAACTCCGTAAAGGATAGAAACTATAAATACTATGTTATATTCTCTATTGCCGCTTATACCGGCATGAGATACGGCGAAATCATTGGCCTTACTTGGGATAATGTAGATTTAGATAGTAATACTATAAATGTAGTGCAGCAATTCGGGGCGATTGACTACAACAAATACGCATTAAAGCCGCTTAAATCAAAAAATAGTTATAGGCAATTACCTATACCGCCAGTATTAGCCAATATCTTAAAAGAATACAAAGAAATGTGTTCAACTGAACGCCTTTTTAATAACAGAATTAGTAGTAGCTGGGGCGCATCGCAAATAATGAAAAGTTTTTTACCGGATAACTCTATTCATGATCTACGCCATACATACGCAACCAAATTATTATCAAACGGCGTAGACATAAAAACAGTATCCGCCCTATTAGGCGATAGCCTTCCAACGGTATTGAAAACCTATGTTCACTTCTCCGATGATATGCGACTAAAGGCAGCTGATAAAGTTGCCGATATTTTTGGTTAGTTATTTTTGCCGTATTTTTGCCGTTGATATGTAAAAGTACTTTAATTAAGGCTTTTTGCAAGCGTTTTGTTATATCTCATTTATTATATCGTATTCGATAATTTTTATCCACGAAATAGCATATTGCAGTTTTTAGCTGATTGGCCACAATGTAAATTTAAAAATTCTATCCACGAAATTATATAGTTTTACATGAAATTTTTGCCGTATTTTTGACGTCAAAATAAAAAAAGAGGGGTACCGTTTATGGTACCCCTTTCTTATTAGTCTAATTCAACAAGGCGTTTTAATTCGCCGTTGACGAACCACATTTCGCAACGTACGTTGTTATGGTCTGTTAATGTAGCTGTGTATAAGCCATCTTTCTTTGGCTCTACTTCTTCCGCGAACATATGCGTTTTGCCTTCAAATGTAAATGTTTTCATAATATTTCCTTTCCAACTGTCAACTAATAGTTTACTGTTGCAAGCCGTGCAACTCGGAGATAATCGGATCACCTACCATTTCGCAAATGTATATAGCGCGCTGGCCCCTTTGAAATGCTTCCCGTCAAAATGCGCTAAACCTTGAAAGTCGCCAGCTTGATACCCAATAGTTTCGTATACCTTCCCTGTTTCTAATACAGTAACACCGCCCATTATGCGATGTGCTTTGTTTAGGTTAATTTTGTACACATCAACTTTATGTTCATCGGTATTTTCTACAACTGCGGTTCTATCGCTTTTTTCTGTAGCTTCCTTTGGAATATTCGGAGATTTATCTTGAATAGCGTTTTTAGTAATTACTGCCGCATCATGTAGCGTTGGCGCCTGTGTATAGTACGTTGCTACCGGCTTAGTATTTTCCTTATAGGAAACAACTGCTTCCGCTGCCTTTGGCGTGATTTTTAATGTATCCGCCAATTTATGCGGGTTCCTTACTATTGCTTGATTTAAGATAACAGGTTCTTGCAATTTCTTTGTATAAGCTACTTTGTAACACAATAACCCAACTACCACCACCAGCAGCATAAGCGCTGCTACGGTGATAATCGGCGCATATCGCCTTAATAATTGAATGATAGTATCCATAATTACCCCCTATTAAATAGGCCAGTTTAGAACTAAATCCGCATCAAATTCTTTACCTTCGATATTTTCGGTAAAGGTGTATTGCCATAAATTAGCCCCTTCATAGTCGCATTGGCTATTAAGTTGTGCGCACCAGATAGCGCAACCGCCTAATTGACTAACGTCTAAAATATTTGTTAACCAATCATAATTAGCATATAAGCCAGTATTTACATACCCAGCTTGCCATAGCTTATTGATGAACACGCTACAGATATTTGTTAATTGTTGGCCCGTTGGCATGCCACGTTCTGCCTTGTAATCATCAGCATCTTCCATATCGAACCATACACCCATTGGCAACTTATCCACAGTTAAGCCGGCATCGCTCAATGTATTTAGTACAAATTCGGCTTCTTCTGCTGCATGCTCTTCGTTCAAAGCGTAGGAATAGTGGTATACCCCAATAGCTAAACCGGCGTTAATTGCGCCGTTTACGTTGTTATAAAATTCACTATCCAAATTACCGCGGCCGTAACCGATGCGGATAATAGCGAAATCAAACCCCGCTGCCTTTACCGCGCCCCAATCAACTACACCGTTATTTTCGCTTACGTCAATACCTCGCATGGTACCCCCCTATAATTTAACTTTGTTTTCAATTTTTGTTCTAACTAAATCTAAGAATTTACCTAGCATAGCATTTCCGCCGTCGCGTAGGTTTTCCATGATAGATAGGAATTCACAGGAACCCAAATATAACCAAACAAGCGAAACCGCGAATTGCTTTTGGCCACTCATTTCATCAAATAAAAACGCGGCAAGTGTAGCGGCGACGTATGTCAGCACTTTAAAAACAAAACCCTTTCGCATAAATCGACTAGAAATTAGTCCCTTATCAAACGCCAACGGTATTGCACGGTACTTTTCCCATACCGCAATTTCTTCGACGTTATAGCCGTATTCATCAATTAGCATCTTATAGGCGATTGCCGCCCATTTAGTGAATAAATCAACGAATACCAATAAAATAAACACGCCCAATATTTGAACGTGTTTTATACCTATTAGCCACATGCCCAGCGCACCGGCGCCGCTCAATAAAGTTTTTAAAATAAAACCTTCCGTCAAAGAGTTCCAACACTCAACAATAAACTTCAAAATAAACTCCATTATGCGCCCCTTATTTAACCTTACCCAAACCATAAACGCTGCGCGCTATATTGGCTTTTCTCATATTAATTTTGTCTAATTGTTCCCTCTTTTGTTCGCCGCTCATGCGTTCATTATTAATGATCGCTTTAGATGCTTTGTTTAAACCTTTTAGGCTATCACTTGCATTTTTGAGTTTTGCGAATTCTTTGGCATCGTAACCTTCCGGCCGTTGCCCTGTTAGCTTGAACGCATTATGCAGCTTTTCTTGTTCCTTATAATCATCATATACACGTTGAACGCTATTAGATGATTGATAAGGCGCCGCCGTGAACCCTCTTAATCCCGGCGCTTCGTACCATTTTTTAGATGCATTATTTTCTTTTGCACCAGATGCCGCATCAATAGCACTTAAACCCAACCCAGCAAGTCCGCCGCCGTACCCTCTTATTGTGTTATCTACAATATACGGAGAAACGTTGATTTTATTGCCTACAAATTTTGCGACTTCGCTAGAATTAGCGCCGTACTGTAGGCGTGCTGGTAAATTTTCTTGAGATTGCGGAATAATATTCCGTTGTCTAAATAGTGAATAATTGGTTGTTGCTTCAACTATAGGTATCATAGCCGTAGGCATGAAACTTGGCGCGAAACTATCAAATACACGTTCCCCAACCCCCTTAAAGCCTACGCCCTTTCGGTCGTTCTTTTTATCGTCCATGTATTGTAGCATGCGTTCAAATGCCGTACCAAATAAGATGCCCGCTTCAAACGGTTTAGGAATTTTATACATGTTTTCTTTACCCGGAATAATCCAGAATGTATCTTTTTCCCATTGAGGCAATTCTTGATATCGCTCATCATCTTTATTCATGTACCACAACAACACGCTAGGAAGGGTAATATAAAGCATAGTTTTAACCGTCATACCGCGCGGATCTTCTTTAAACGCACGAGCCATTTTGTCGGCGCCTTGAATTGTAGCGTTGAAGAAAGCTATTACTTGGTTAGCTTTCTTTGTGTTTGTACCTCTACGGCTGAAATCTAGCGTAATATCACGGCTTTCTAATGCTGCCTCTCGTGCTGATAACGGCTTTCTTTCTTTACCAAATAAGCGATTAACTACCCCGGTATAACCCTTTCTTGCATTGTCATATTCCGCCAATCGTGTTGCCATTTCTGTTGCCTCACTCATAGCGCGCAATGCTTCAATAGGGTTTTTAATTAGCTTTGTAAATTTACTTTCACGCTTCATAATATCGCGTAATTGACCGCCTAAATAGTCGCGGTCTAGCGATACCATTGCTGCATGTGCTGCACCAGATTTTTTATATTCCCAATACGTTTGGCCTTTCTTTAAATACAAAGATAAGCCTTTAAACGTATCAACAATAGGAATAAAACCATGTTTAGAATAAATCGCCGCGCCTATCATATCACGAACAGGATTTCGCATAATGAATTCTGGCGATAACGTAGCACCAGCACGCAACCAATTTGCCGGATAAGATAAAATCTTCATAATCATACTGGATTGTTCTTTATCCAACATACGCATAGTTTCGATAAGTTCCGGTGTTGTTTCATACGTTACTTTTTCGCCGTTTTCCCATACATTAAACGTATTATCCGTTTTCGCTTTATCACCTTTTACGCGTTCCACTATTTGCCCTACGCCTTTTTTATCGGCTAGTTTTGCAAATGTACGCCCAACGTGATTGCGTTCTACTGCGTTATAGAATTGGAATGTGTTTTTTATAATACTTTCCAACGGATCTATAATATCGCGCGTACTACCTTTTAACCGTTTTACAGGACTAGAAACGTCGATAAAACCTTTACCGCCAGATAAGAACGATTGCATGCCTACGTCTGACATATCACGGAAGAATGGAATATAATGCGGGTACATTTTACGCATTGTATGATACGCTTTCGCCGTCAATAGCCCTTCTTTTACTAGCATTGCCAATAGATAATCTTGATATTTATAGATTTGTTTGGCCGCCTTTTGAAAGCGTTCATTTCCGGCATGTCTGCCCAATACGGCAGCATCTTCGGTATATTCAAACGTCGCTTTCTGTTTGTTTTTATGTAGGTCTAAATCATGTAATGCTACAAGATACGCTGAAAATTCTTTGTGTTCGTTTTTTCCGATATCCTTAATAATATCTTTAAACGCCGGTATTTTATGCTCCGGTACACCGTGTTCTATTAACGCTTCCGCCTTACCGGCCCAGCCACGCGCAAGCCATGCTTGCATGTATGGGTTATCATCAAATGAAATTTTTTCTCCGGTTTCACGTTCGACTTGTTCAACTAAATCCTTCAACGGGTTTAATTCATCAACTAATTTAGTGTATACGTCGCTCATCGCCTTTTTGATAACGTCGCGCGTTTCACCACGCTTAACCGCATCAATAGCTTGGCTTGCTTTACCTTTACTTTCAAATGAAATACTACCTTTTACACGTTCTGCCCCGCCTTGACGGTGCCACTCATGAACTAATTTAGATAGTTTATTTGTAATACCGTTTAACTCCGGTTCATTTGCAATCTTTTCGGTAAAGTGTTTGTAAAATTCCGGAAATTCCCGTTTCGCTTTGGTGCGATCGCTTACGTAATCATGAAAGAATTCCGCATAGCCTTCACCGCGTACGCCTTCCATACCTAACTTATCGTAAGCTTTACCGAAACGGTCTTGAATAACCCGATTGAATTCGTTATTAAAGCGTGGTTCATTACTGAATTTAAAATAGTTATCCACATAATGCCCTAACTCATGCATAATTACGCGTAAATCGCCATAATTACCGCTACGAATTACATCGGTTTTTGTATTGTACCAGCCGCCAACGCCTTCTTTACCCAATCGGCCACTTTTAACACGTTGATTAAACAAGTGATTAACTGCATCTAATATTTCTTTACGTGTTACATTTCGGCCTAATCGCTCCACTTCATCAACGCCGGTATGCGGTGTATCTTTACCCTTTACGCTATATTGTAACGGCTCCGTAGGTCTAACGCCTTTACTTTCCAAATAACGATTTGCCATTGTTTCGTTGCCGTCAAAGGCTTTCACAAAGGCTTCGTGTACTTGTTCATGCGTTGCATGTTCTAGTAATTGGCTAGGTTGCTGCGCGTATTTGCTCACGCCACCTTCTGCCGGTTCCGCTTTTAACGTTTTAAGCTCTTGCGTATCGGCAATAAGTTCGGCAGCACGTTCCGTACGAATACGTTCCATGTGTTCATGGCTCAATATTTCAACTGGTACATCAAGTTTTTCTGACAATTTGACTTTTACCGCATCAAGTTCGGCTTTCGGAATATCCGGTTTTGTTGCGCGGTTCAAGTTTTGCAAAATTTCCGTATTAGAATGTACTTTATTTTCTAATTCAGTAAATCGTGTTTCAGATGCATCATGTTTCACAACGTCTTTTAATTCATTAACGATCGTTTCACGTGCTTTTTGCGGTAGTTCATCAATCGCATTTCGTAAACTTACGTCAGGCGCATCTTCTTCATATCGAAATTGACTATTTACATCGTTTTCAACCGCTTTTTCTTGGATTCTAGGTTTTTCACCCTCTACAAACTCAGTATTTATACGGTCTTTCTGGTGAAATTCGTTTATTTCGCCTGTACGGGCCGTTTCGCCTTCGCCTTGATAGTTTATACCTAAATCTTCGTTTTCAACTGATTTTTTATTGGTATTTTCAATCAAACTATTTAAATCGGCATGCGGTTCTTCGGTTTTTGACATTTCCCGTTCTATGAATTCATCTTTAAATGGTGCTTCATAACTTCTATAGTTAGGGTTTAACGTTTCATCTTTGAACGATGTATCACGTGGTCCGTTTTCATATTTGCCGTAATTGCCTTTAAATGTATTTTCTGCAATTTCCGCACGAACTTCATCATGTGCTACGGCTGGGTCTGGTCTTTCGTAATGCTCGCGAATAATTTTTGCCATTTCCGCCGGTGTTGCATCTGGTCTTGCACGCATTTCTTTTAATGCAGCGCTTTCGGTATTGTGTAACTCCCATACGCTGAAATCAACTTGCGTACGCCAATCCCACGGATCTAATCCCTTGCGCTCCGCAAATTTCAACAAACCGTTTTCGCCGTTCAATCTATCCCCAGTAAATTGAACTAAACCACGGGAACCGTGGCCGTCTCCGCTTGTTACGGTAGTACTAAAACTACTTTCAGCACCAATATTACCAGTCATGCCAGCCGCTTCAACGTCGCTCAAACCGTTCTGGCGATATCGGTTGTAGATATCTGCTTGAATATTACCCGTTTCTCCCTCAAAGGCTTGACCGTTCAAACCACCTTCGGAGTATTCGCGCGGTTCTACTGCGTTAATTGGTTCTTCTGGTACTGGTACACCTTCAAACGCATTATACAATACGCCTTCTTGCATATTCGGTTCTTCCCTTTTAAAGCGTTCCCCGATATCCTCAAATGCATTAGATGCTTTTTCTTTGATATGTTCACTAACACGCCCTACACGTTCACCGATTGCGCCAGATACCTTTTTAGGTGTTACCCCATGTATCATGCCAACCGGTAAAAATACGTCTTCCCATAAATTGAATGGATTATCTGCGATATTTTGCGCGAATTCGCCCGGCGAGTCAATCGCACGGCCTATAGGGTTAGTAATCGGATCTATTAAAAACCCTTTTGCCGTAGTCAATGCCGGACTATCCGCAATTATATTTTCGGTGTTACCCGCTGCGTAATCGCTAGAATTCTGCGCATACATATCTTCCGCATCGCCTATAATTGTAGGTGCCGCCAATACGCCAGCACCCGCACGAACCGGAGGCGGAACGTATGGCGTAATTGCCAAATAACCGGCCGGACGTCCAACAACGGTATTATATGCCGCTTGTGATTTTGCATCATAATCGGCGGTTTTATAATCTTCGTTGAAACCATCCTCACCTAGTTCAGTCGCATCAATTTCACCCCTACGGTATGCATCTACTGAATTACTGATAGATGCTTGACGGGCATCACGTGCAGCGCCTACGGCGTTGGTTGCATCATTCCACCAATTAACAACGGTACCCTTCATATTTCCGGCCGTTGTACTTACTTGGTTAGCTGCGCCAGATGCTGCATTGCTTACGCCATTGGCTACCCATTCCGCATTGTTTTTAACGCCGTCCAAAAAAGTAGGCTTGGGCGCGTTGCCTACTTCATAACCGTATTCGGTTGTAATATCTTCAAAGGCGTTGTTATTATTTCCAACTGCCTTGCCGTATTGGCCTGTAATATCATCAAACGCACCCATAGCTTACCCCTTTTATTAATAAGATTTTAACCACGATTTATATTGACCGTATCCGGCCGCATCAAGTTCCGCTGCTATTTGTTCATCGCTCCAACCTTGCGCTGAAAGTTCATTCATTCGCTTAGAAACTGCTGCTTGTTCTTCGCTTGAATATGTCGGCTGACGTTTAACCGTTGGCGCTCCAGCACCACCACCAGCAGTAGGCGCACCACTTAATGCACTTTGTAACTGCCCATAATACGGACTTTCTGTTTCTGCTTTATCTGGGTTAGATTTAACCCATGCAGTATGCTGCGCGGATAACGTACGTAATACCTGTGCATTATATCCGCTAGTGCCAGATTGTGCCGGCGTTGCCGGTTTAACGTGCGTACCTACATATTTCATACTGCCGTCTGTGCCAACAATATACGTTTTGCCGTCCGGCATAACTTTAATGTTTTTAGCACCGAAATTACCAATGTTTTTCATTTGACCGTCCGGTGTCATTACGATAACTTGGCCGTTCGCAAATTGTTTTGTTTCAACCTTGCCATAACCGCCCATATCTTGAATAGTACCGTCGCCCATGTTGTAGCGTACAATATGGCCGTTTTGCGCGGAACTAAATTTATAATCCGGTTTATCAAGTGCCGCAATAGAATTCAAGTTATTCATATCAATAGTGCCAGCACCTACTTTACCGGCTAGGTAATTATATCTTGCAACGGCTGGCGCCAACCCTTTAACCCGCTTTGTGTTGTAGGTATCTACAACTGGGTTTCCGTCTTTATCCTGTGTAAATACAAGATTATTCATGATTTGTTGGCGCATAGGTTCAAGCACTTTTTCTTGATATTCGTTGACTTGTTGCGCGTACATTGTACTAACGTCATTCTGGTATTGATCGCTTGCAAGGCTTTGTGCCGTTTTAAAATCAAAACCCGCTTTAACTAGGGCCAACGTATTAGCCCCTAGTCTTTTGCGTGCTTCACTTGTTACGGTTGCTTTATCTGGTATAGAGTATTGGCCCGGCGCTTTATCCGCATCAGTATTACCATTTTCTACCGATTTGGGCGCCCCATGAAAAGGTGCGTTCGCCCGTTGTTGCATCATTTCTTGATATGATTGCGGTACCCCTGTATTAATACCAGTATTATTTAGGTTTTGGAAGTTCCATAAACCCGTATTTTGTTGTGGTTGTGGCGCTTGTTGTGGTTGCGCCTGTAATTGTTGTTGTAGCGTAGGACTTGGCGCATTAGCATAACCAGTAAAGCGCGCATCATTAATCGGCGTTGGTGCCGGTGTATCCGTGTTCGCTTGCATTGGTTGTGCTGGTGCTGCCGGATTTTGGCCGCCCCATAAGCCAACATTATTTTTTTGCATTAAATTATTGGCAATAGGGTTATTGGAATTAGCCAGTAACTGATTAATTTGCCCTGCGCTATTAGGTTGTGGTACCATTCCAGCCGTGCGGTTGTTGTTTTCCATGATTTGCAGTGCGTTAGGATCTTGTTCCCCGCCACCACCGCCACCGCCTAGCATGGATTGATAGCCTTTCGCCATTTTGTTATTCTGCAAAGCGCCTAAGCGATGCGAAAAGTATTGCCCCGCTAATTCGCCTAACGCCGCCCACGGTTCAAAGTCTTTAACATAGATTACGCCCATAGCGTTATTCCTCTACTTTCTCAACTTCTTCGGTTGCTTCTTCTGCTACTTTATCCGCTTTCTTAGATTTTTTAGTAGTTTTCTTTTCCGGCTTTTCTTCCGGTGTTTCTTCTGGTGCTGCTTCTGGTGTTTCTGCAATAAGTTTCAATTCTTCTTCGTTGATACCTTCCGCCATAATGCCGTTAGCATAGAATAGATTATCACCAGTACATTGTAATTCGTATACGTGTTTTGTTTCGCCTGTTGGCTCGCATACTGTAACCACTTGATAGCCATGTACCGTCATAATTGGTTCACCGATTTCTAACGCTTCAACCAATTTCAAGCCGTTAGGAGTCAATACTTTTTCGGTTGCAGTTGTTTCAACTTGGCAATCAATAGTATGTAATTTGTGCGTTTCTTTTTCGCCCATATCATGCAATGCAATTACATCATTAACCGCGCCTAGCGTGATAACAGTATCACCATTTACAAATGTTTCAATAACCTTGCCACCTTCTGGTGTTGCAATTTCTGTACCTTCTACAAAACAAAAACCTTTCATAAGTCCTCCAAAGAAACCGCCCGAACCTTGTTTAACCATTGTTTGAGTTGGTGCTGCAAGTCCATAGCGTAATGACATAAATCTATTAAGTAAATCTTCTTGATCTGCGTTATTCAACTGGCTTATAGAGTAGTAATCCTTGGCCGGCTGAATTGCCGCTTCTTGCGTAGTTGCACCCGTATTAATAGGATTTTGTGCTAACCCTTCGCGTTGGCCTACTAACCCCGCTGCGGTGCCGGCGTTATTCATCTGATTCGCATAACCTTGGTTCATTAGATTTGCTTGATTAATGATGCCGTTTTGTTGGTTGTTATAAGTGTTACCCCATAACCCCATTTTTGCACCGATGCCGCTTAAATTGTTATTAAGCGCTTGCGTGTTAAGTGCTGCCGCTTGGCCTAAATCGTTTGAATATTGTGCCGCAAGTGTATTAGATGCGTTCTTGCTAATATCATTCAATGTACTATCTGTGATAGATGAATTCACAATACCGCGACTTGCTAGGCCAGAAACCACGTTTCCTACTGTTGCTTGTAAATCATTGTTGAGTGCTTGACGTCTAGCATCTGCATAGCCTGTAGGTAGTTGGCCGTTTGTGATGCCATTCATTGCACTTTGATTTTTAAGCAATGCGCCGTTATATTCGTTAGCCAGTTGGCTTGCGCCATTGTTCATAGTATCAACGCTTGCCGCTAATTGATTGGCGTATCTAGTGTTATCCGTCAAATTCTTGGCGCCGGCAGTTGTTACCATATTCTGTAACGCCCCGATTGCATTTTGATTGCCACGGTTAGCGCCTAAATACGCATTATACATACTGCCGTATTCTGGCGTTATCACGTTATTCAAGGCCGCATCGCCCATACCTTGCAAGGTGTTGGCGCTTTGATTGGTGTTATCAATCCAATTCATTTGGCCTTGTAATAGTTGCTTTTCGTCAGCCGTTGCCGTAGGTAGTTTAGCATCAATACTTTGTACCTTCGACTTTTTACCGCCGCCAAATAATTGCAAGTCAAACTTAAACATGCTTTTCCTTTCTACAAAGTAGCTTCCAAATGCTCACGCTTTGTTTTTAATACTTTGTAATCAAACCCATTATATGTATAGTCCATAGTTGGAACGCGTTCCATGTTCCACTTTTTAATGAAACCGCGCACGCTTCGATGTGTTGCCGTTACAATTACATCAAGATCATTCATCTTCATTACTTCAACAATATATTTACCTATTACTTTCATATCGCCGTATGTCTGCCATATAGTAAAGTACCGCTGGCCGTCATGTTCGTTGATAGTCCAGAATAAGAACCCCGCATTAGGGAACCATTTGAAATAGTAATTGTATTTGTCTTTGTAATTGTTGTTTTCATCGAAATAAAAACCCTCAAGGCTTATTCGTTCACCCGTGCGCCGTTCATAGTCTTTTATCATATGTTCTAAGCTATCAAGCTGCATTATTATTCCCCTATTCGTTCGATTGTAAAGCTAATATCGCCGTATAACCTATTTTGATATCCTTTGTATATATCCGGTATCGTAACCCATATTCTATGAATATTTACTTCTTGGTTGTATTCTATTTTCATACGTACTTCTTGGCTTGTATTTACAACAAAAGTTTCACTGCTAGTTCCTGTTTTTAACACACCATTACTATCATTGTAACTATATTTATAAGTAATTCTGTATCGCCCTTTCGGCAAGAATACAGTTTCTTTATAAAGTCCGTTACCGCCACCGCTTCTAAACCACGGGTACGCCCAAAATTCAACCGGTTCATATTGAATGGAATACGTTCGTCCGTCTTTCTCAACCTTTAACGGTGTTGGTGTATCGCCATATCGTGCATAGTAGTCTTTACCATTGAATGGTACGGTAATAAACTTTCCACGCGTTACGCTTTTTTCTTCGTGCAGTCCGAACCGGAATGTTTGACCGCCTTTTTCAAGTACTAGGTTAGGCATACTATTCCACCTTCAACTTAGCGCCATTCGGGAATGTTAGCGTATTGTTATTTTCAAACGTTGCGATGCGTTGCCATTCTGTAGCCATATTTACATTGTTATCAAACCGAATAAACGCCGCCTTAGTGTTAGCAAAATAAAGTTGAGAACCTAATATGCGGTTATCGCCTGGATTCCATGAGAACATAGCGCCCGTTCCCCAATATTTAGAACCCCATATTGTGTACTGGTTACATTCCCCAAAGGTAAAGCCACTATAGCCAATACTATTTTTAGCGTAATAGTCTAAATCAATCGCATTACCAGTAAGGCCCGGAACCTTTAACGTACCCGTCATGGTATCGCCGGACTTATTGACGTTTTGCGTTGCGATATTTGCCGTTCCCGCATGTATTGCATTGTCTGCGTTTAATGCCCGTGTTGATAACGCTACTGTATCGGTTTTTCTGTAGTAAACACTACTTAAACCATTTACCGTATCAGATAGCGCTTTTAATGTACGGCTCGGGTTGTTGGTAAAACTAGCATCACCAGCAATCTTTTTAATAGCTTCCGCCATTTTATTTAGAATGTCAGTAATCATATAGTCTTTACCGTCTACCGTGCGCGTACCTATTACGGCATCGGTTGCCGTGTTTAAGTACGGATCATAATATTTAATCGACTTAACCCGCGTTGCATCTGTTACTACAATAGCCACCACTACACGTAAAATGCTTTTCCAGTATGTGCCTGTGTACACATTCATTTTTTCGTTTGTGGTGTTGTAGTACATTTTATCTGTTGCCGCTGCTGGTGCATTTGGCTGGCGTAGTGGTTCAAGTGTTGTACTGCCATAGGTTAAGCCGCCAGATGCGGAACGTTCAATATATAAATACGATGTACTATTAGCCGGTAGGCTCCATGCACTTTGCTTACGGTTAATTGTTTGGATATAGTCAACGGCGCCGTAATCATTGAAACCGTCCGCGAATGATACAAGAACAGGCGTTTGACTGCCGTCAATCATTACGCTTAGGTTGTCGCCTGTTAAAAAGGAAAATTCGCCATTGCTTACTTTACCACTTAATACGCGATTACGTAGGCCACCACCACCGCCAGTATCACCGCCGCCGCCGGCTTTTAGTTCCATTTGTTGCGCAATATTTAACAGTTCATCGCGGTTTTTCTTGATACTTTCCGGAACTGTATCACCCTGTGGCGTAATATCCAAAGGGTATTTTTCTTTATATGCCATATTTAAACTTCCTCGTATGTGTAATCTAACTGGCGTAATGAAATAGCGCCCTTTTGAACATTGATTTTAAATTGTACATTACGGTTAGCACCGCCACCGATTTTATAAGCCTTCGTGTATTCATTGACATTCATCAACGCTTTATAATCATAGGTCTTAAAATTCGCATAGTAGGTTTTAATTGACTTACTAGCGAATTCAATCGGTTTAGGTTTTTTGTTTGAAATGCCAATAGTACCATAGCCAGAAATAAGGTTATGCGTTACAAAGTTATAGTTCATAATTAATATGAATTGTCTTGTTGCCAACCTATTGCCGCTTACTATTGACGTCTGAATTTGTACGTTATCATCGGTATCTATGGTTTCATCAAGAATACCAATTTTATTGCCGTATGCTATGTATACTTCTTTATCTACATTCACCGCATCATTGATGTTGTACGTGAATTTTCTTGATGTGAAAACTCCGCGCCCGTCCTCATAACGTGGCAAGTAGTGATATATAAAGACTGTATCACCGTTATATGGTTTTATCCAAATTTGTTTACGGCTGGATATATGCCATACTTCACAGTCTTTCGTAATGTACTTCAATAAATAAGAGTTGATATTTAAGCCAGTTTCAAACGGTTGTATTTCTGCATAGGTATTAGTAGGCATGAATGACATGAAACCTTGATTGCCTAAATAATAGCTGCGATCATCAATGCTTATCGTTGCACCGCTACAATAACCAGTAGAAGATAAAGGATACACGGTTAAATCTTTTGCATCTGGCGTGCCAACTACTTGATACACACGGCCATATTCTTTATAAACAATAATTGCACGTGATAAGAAATCTACGGCAATAATACTACCTTGGTCTTTATAGCCAACATCTACATACTGCGCACTTGATGCATCATTGTTGTTATGGTTCCATGCGTTGTAGTCGCCTACTGCGCTCCAGTTCAACCGATGCGATTTAGTAGAGGCAATCAACACACGCCCGGAATGACTTGAAACAATATCACATACCGGACTTTCTAGCGTTGCCAACTTACCGGAACCCGAAACAACTTGCAACTTATCGCCGCTTGCTATTAAGATATCACCGCCAAATGCGTGATACTTAGGCTTATTTGTACCGTTCAACGCGCCTAGTAATTTATTAGTACTGAAATCAGTTTCATATAAATTACGCCCACTAGAAAAGTACCACTTATGACGGTACACATCATAATACAAGGTTTCGACT
>OJUJ01000081.1_pt1 | contig 39564 bp, 36 predicted proteins | sample 1599951 | NCBI WGS metagenome assembly OJUJ01 (sample SAMN04436643, study PRJEB24849) | human gut metagenome | biome: human gut; feature: NICU; material: stool | host: Homo sapiens | place: USA: Saint Louis, MO | collected 2010-04-07 | reverse complement strand
TGCGTGCACTGGCGCGACATCCGACGCCATTCATGGCCATATCAATGATTTTCTGATGCGTACCGGGTTGAGAAGCGGTGTAAGTGAACTGTAGCTGCCCACGCGGTTTTCAGCGTTCAGTATTTTAGTGATGTTGTCCATCGCAACCCGCAGTGAGCTCAGGAGTTGCAGGATAATTCGGTCATGAACCTGTTGTGATATCTGACCATATAACCACAACTGATGTGCCTGACGAGTCAGGACGTTGATGGTCTGGATAATATCCAGCAATTTATAGGTCATTGGGTGGTTCCAGCGAATTTCAAATTCACCATAGTCAAACCCTTCGAATGATGAATCATCCAGAGGCAGTCTGGCGACATTTTTGTCAATCTGCTCTTTGAAAGTATTTACATTACCCGACAGTTCATCGTAAACACCGGAGAGCCATTTCTGAACTTTAGTGCTTGTCGCCTGGTCACCTTCTACCAGCCGGAAAATATTATAAATTGCATTGGAAATGGCGTTAAACTGGCGCAGGAAGGCTCTGTTTTTTTCATGAAAGTGCGTATAGAACTCACTTGAAAGTGGCTTTAATTTTGAAATGACCATCCCTAACGGGCGGTTATTGCCAGCGTTACGTTGATTGCGCGGTTCAGTTTTTGGGGATGCGTTGTCAGCCATTATATTAACCTCTTCAGTTTTTCCAGTCTTTTGATATCGGCCAGTTTTCGTTGATGGTATTCCGCGAGTAGTTCACGGATCGGTTTAATTTTGTTTTCTGTTTTCAGGATCATCTCCAGTTCCCAGTCTAGGGCATTTTTAAAACAACTAACGCTGTATCCTCCGAGTTTAGGTTTAACAACCACGCCATGATGTTCAATTTTGTTTTTGAACCTGGGCGAAAAATCTTTCCATACAATTGTCAGCTTTTGCGATGAGCCGACCTTTTTAAACACCGGTGCGAATCGACCGGGCATGAATTTGCCCCCGTTTGCATACGTGGTTTGGGATATCAACTGATTTCGTGCCTTCCAGGTCACCCAGTATTCATCCAGAATTTTTGTCGCTTCTGATTTCAGTAACTCGATATAGCGAACCGAGTTTTCGATAACGATTTCCTGATGTGTCGTAATTATCGGGTTCATATCAACTCCTCCATTCTCACAGACTACAGGAATCCATAAAGAATTTTCAGAACTAACAAGGGTGTTTGCATTTTTTTAAAAATTTTTTTGTGCTCATGTCGTCGGCAAAAAAGTAACTTTCTTGTGAGCACGACCAGCAACCTCTGCCTGAGGCCCGCACAGTGTGCGTTCCATCTCCCGTAAAACCACTTCTCGCAACCGTGGAGATGGAAAAGTAACTTTTTTGCGAACCAGAAATAGTTACCCTTATACATAAGTAACTTTTTGCGTAATAGTTACAAATGATGGAGGATGAAAATCTGTTGTCCATTGGTCACTATTCCGGGAAAAGTTACAAATGAAGATTTTTCCCCATTGGTAACTTTTTTCAAAAAAGATACCAATGAAAGATGTCGCTTATCGAGGGTTTTTTCAAAAAAGTGCCTAATGATATTGGTGAAAATTCGGATGTTCTTGCACAAGGAACTAAAACGAAGATAGGGCCTTATACTATTTGTGATTAACCCTTTTCTACACTCCCTCGGATTGCTATGATATAATAAAACCTCTTTCAGTAACCGAAGTAGCGCGATTTAAAAGTATCCTGGAGAGCGTATGGACGTACAACCCAACGTACACACTGACACGGTCATTAAGGCTTTTCTCCGCTCGGAGTTGCAGTTGATACGTAGTCAGAAAAAACTCCTCAGTGTGTTGCCTCGTGATCTCGCGTCGGACTACCGCTATTACCGGAGAACCTGCTGAAGCGTTTTTCCATCCCGCCACTGATGCGCGTCTAAATAGAATTTCCCTGTCAGAAGCCAGGGCCACGTAGCCTGCTAGTTCCCCGTGTCAACGGGAAGCCTGTTTTATGGGGTGAGTTAATAAAATTAATCCTGGATGACTCTCAGTTACTGACGTTTGAAACGTACGGCAGACCTTTTGACAGTACCGAGATGAAACCAAATGAGCCATGTGAATTATTGAGCGGGAAGCAGTATGTTTATAAACCCGTTGACCTTGAGTTATTCAGGAAAAACATCGTCTCTATACAGATGAATTTCCTGGTCAATCTATAGAATATGGACAGATTTAAACCGGCTTATGTCAGGGCTTATTTGGCTCTGTCTAATGACGCTTTTCAGATGCTCCTCGATACAGAGATGTCCGCCTTTGTGGAGGTGAAAAAGGTGGGTTCTTTTTACCCGGTTTATAACCTATGATACCGGACGACGCGATCACAAAGTATATGCATGGGGGTACGAGATTATGGCTGATATTCTGGAAGGTTTCATCCCAAGGGAAAATATGGAAAACTTACGAGTTGAGTTTTCTCTTAAAGATTAATATGAGAAGATAAAGTTATTTTAGCGGTTTCTGGATGCTATATGAGTTAACTGGCTTCACTCATTGATATGGTAACCTGATTACGGTTCATTCATGTTGGTGAATAACAGGATTCGAGCGTGCTTCGCTGAAAAGAAACTTTTCTGAAAACATGAAGTGGTTTTTCCTGCCGGTCGACAGAACCGGACCAGGTACACGTTAAGGAGAATGCGGATAATGGGCTTTAAAAAGAGCGAGGTAAGCCAGCTAAATAGTCTGGCAAGTGCCATAAAGTTAATAGAATTTGATGCCAATAAATATACCATAACACATTTGTATGGTCGTAAAGTTGCCGACAGCCTGGAGTACTCCAAAGGGATAAATACAAGAAAAGGGGTAGGTAAATGGCTCGGTGAAAAATCCGCCATGTTGCTGTCAAATGTCGTTGTAAACAATGCTATTCATATTTTCGGATATGACCCTCAAAATCCTACAGAATCAACCAGAGAAATGGATTTTAATGCACTTGTTGATTTGTTAATTAACACGGGCTATACGCCGGAATACTACCCGCTCAAGGTCAACAGGATTGTCGAAGTTCTCAACGGGATGTCGGAAGCTGACTATAAAGACTTATTGCCTGGTATGTAAAAAGCCCTTCATACATGCGCCGGACAGGTATGATTCCTGCCCGACATGTAGCGCAAAAAATGCAAAGTTGCTATTATGCGTTATTATCAGTCCGTAGTTCCCTTTGAATAAAAGTAATTAAAATTACATGGAAAATCAGCTTTTACACACGGCAAGCACCATCTGCCATATCGCGTTTGCATCGACGGGAATAACGATACCGTCAGATGAGAAGGTTTTTTTCATCTTTCAGACAGCATCCATAATCGCCTGCGTGCGATTTCTCCTGACCTTCATGTCCATTGTGACTCTTATTTATTCCTGCCTGTCATTCATACAGTGTTAAAAACTGGCGACCTTAAAAAACTTTTCCTGCTTATATCCTGCAACTTGTTCAGGAACTTGCACCGTTAAAAAGGACTACCTGTCCATCCGGAGAAATCAGGTTTGATAAAGAGCTGGATGCCATGTTTTCAGCCAGTCCAGATGCTGTCAGCATTCGTCTGGCCGAATATCTATCGGGCCCATCCCGTTTTCTCCGGATGATAAAAAACCCTGACCGTAAGGCGAGAGTTGAGAAAATACTCTCTGCCAGAAAATGTAATCTTTCGCATCAGTTGGCACTCCTGATGCATTTTCCAAAAGTAACTTTCATGAAAAAGTTACTTTTATCGGCAATGTTCTTTGGTGTGTTCTCCATGCTGCAGGTCCATGCTGCCAACGTCATGGAGGGCATATTTAAAGGCATGGTGGCTTCAACAGCTCCCGCTTCCGTAAGAACGGCATCACGTGTCGGAGCTGTTGGGGGGAGTTACTCATACCGCCAGCCTCAGGTGAATACCAACCTCGTCAATGTCAGTTTCCCGAAAGCCAGCGTCGGGTGTAACGGCATCGATATTTTCCTCGGCAGTTTCAGCATGATCAATGGTTTTGATCTCCTCCCTGAAAACAGTACCAGGCTAAACTGAAGTCTCCGGTCTTTCTTCCATCTCACAGAGAGGCACATCGCCATGAAAAAGACCCGCTATACCGAAGAACAGATAGCATTTGCGCTGAAACAGGCCGAAACCGGCAATCGGGTGGAGAAAGTCTGCAGAAAGATGGGCATCTCTGAAGCCACATTTTACAACTGGAAGAAAAAGTTTGGCGGCATGGGCGTGACAGAGCTGCGCCGCCTGCGCCAGCTTGAGGAAGAAAATCAGCGTCTGAAACGTCTGGTGGCCCCTAATGCTTTTACGTCGGAATTTCGGACTCTCGTCATCTCACTTGTCAGAGATAAATATCCGGATTTCGGCCCCACTTTTGCCTGTGAGAAATTACGGGAGCTCCATGAGCTGGCTTTGTCGGCCGAAACTTTGCGCAAGTGGATGGTTGAGGAAGGTTTATGGCGTGAGCGCCGCCGAAAAACTGCCCGCATTTATCAGCGTCGGCAACGGCGCCCATGCTATGGCGAACTTATCCAGATTGATGGTTCTCCGCATGACTGGTTTGAAGAGCGAGGGCCTCGCTGTACATTAATTGTCTTTATTGATGACGCCACCAGTGCACTTATGGCGCTCCGCTTCGCTCCTTCAGAAACGACCCGCGCTTACATGGAAACGTTACGTGATTATCTCGACAAATATGGGCGTCCCCTTGCCCTGTATTCTGACAGACACAGTATTTTCCGCGTGAATAATCCGGAACGTGAAGGCGAGCTGACGCAATTTACCCGTGCAATTAAAACTCTTGGGATCGAGCCAATTCACGCTAACAGCCCTCAGGCTAAAGGCCGGGTTGAGCGTGCCAATCAGACGTTACAGGACAGACTGGTTAAAGAATTACGTCTTCGCAATATCAGTGATATCGAAACAGCTAACCTGTGGTTGTCTGAGTTTGTGAAAGATTACAACTCTCGCTTCGCTTCGATCCCCCGTGAAAATGGTAACGCCCACAGGGAGATTCTTCATTCTCCGGAAGAACTTAACTACATACTCAGTTATCAGTCCCCTCGTGTGCTTTCCAAGAATCTGACCTTTCAGTATAAAACGAGTGCATATCAGATCCGTTCAGAAGGGCAGGTATACCGTCTCAGGCATGCGATTGTCACGGTTTGCGAGAACTTTAACGGTGAAATAACGGTGCTTCATGAAAGTCGGTCGTTGGGTTACGAGAAATATGTCGATGGGCCTGAACCAATACCGCTTGATGATGAAAAGAGCGTACATGAGCGTGTGGATAATGCAAGGTTTGGTTTGCGATCAAAATATTACGTAAAACCTGCTGCTGACCATCCCTGGATGACACGGAGAACGCAGAGTAAAGATGATGTGAAGCCGCCAACGTTACCCAGAAAGAAAGTAGGCCCGGATACGACCCCAAAATAGTGCTTACAGCATTCGTCAATTGCGATTAAGGGTTGCATTATAAATGTCGTCGTTTTCGCGTTTGCCTACGCCGATAACAGTGACTGTGACAATGTCGTCCTCTACACGATAGACAAGGCGATATCCGGCACCACGTAGCTTAATTTTATACTGGTCCTTACGTCCATGTAGCTGTGATGCCGGAACTCTGGGGTTCTCCAGGCGCTCTTTGAGTTTCTTTTTGAACTGTACCTGTAGTGTATGACCCAGCTTCTTCCATTCTTTCAGAGCGGATTCGTTGAAAGCCAGCTTATAGGTCATCAATATTGACCTCTATAACCTTTTCTCCGCTTCGCTCATCAGCCATCCGTCCCAGCTCTTCATCTTCCAGAAGCTCCATCAACTGGGCATAGAGTGCCGGTGGCACACAGTAGAATGCAGGCTCATTACGATTAAGAATGGCTACCGGAGCGCCATCCCCGGCGTGGAAAGTACCCATAGGGTCACGTTTAAGTTCAGTAATGCTAGCTGCTGTAGTGGTCAGAACCTGAAATGCCATAATGTTACCTCCTGGGTTTAAGTGTTCATTGTAGCGCGTTTAAAAGCATTCTTAAAGGTGCTTTTAATTGAGTTCTACCCGGTGAAAATGCCGGGGGCATGTTATGACTTAATGAGAAAAGTTGCAGAAACAGGGGGGAGGGGAGGCAAATGTATTGAAATTAGAACCTAAGCACTTTTGTGTATTTATATGCAGCGAGGTAAAATTCATCTCCTGCGTTTCTGGTAGGTTTGTTGGGGGTTTGTTGCTTGTTTCACCCGGTTCCTGTCAGAAACGCGGTCTGAAGTGGTTCACCGAATACGTGCGCCACAACCGTCCTCCGTATCCTGTCATACGCGTAAAACAACCAGCGCTGGCGTGATTTAGCGCCGACGTAACCCCACTGTTCGTCCATTTCCGCGCAAACAATGACGTCACTGCCCGGTTGTATGCGTGAGTTTACCGACTGCGGCCTGAGTTTTTTAAGTGACGTAAAATCGTGTTGAGGCCAACGCCCATAATGCGTGCACTGGCGCGACATCCGACGCCATTCATGGCCATATCAATGATTTTCTGGTGCGTACCGGGCTGAGAGGCGGTGTAAGTGAACTGTAGCTGCCATGTTTTACGGCAGTGAGAGCAGAGATAGCGCTGATGTCCGGCAGTGCTGTTACCGTTACGCACCACGCCTTCAGTAGCTGAACAGGAGGGACAGCTGATAGAAACAGAAGCCACTGGAGCACCTCAAAAACACCATCATACACTAAATCAGTAAGTTGGCACCATTACCGCGGGATTGTGCTGGATTGGCCCTTCGCCAGAAGCCATTGATATATTGGGCGACAAAGTGAAAGCACGTCAGCTGGCAAAACGTGTCGGCACGCCGTTAGTGGCAGGAACTCAGGATCCGGTTAACAGCGTAGATGACGTCATGAAATTTGCCGAGCAATATGGCCTGCCGCTGGTGATCAAAGCCGCTTATGGTGGTGGCGGACGGGGAATGAAAGTGGTATGGCGAAGAGAGGACATTCCAGAACTGTATGTCTCAGCCGTGCGCGAAGCGGTGACCGCATTCGGCCGTGGCGAATGTTTTATTGAACGGTTTTTAGACAGGCCGCGTCACATTGAAGCGCAGGTGCTGGCAGACAAATATGGCAACGTACAGGTGCTAGGCACGCGCGATTGTTCGTTACAGCGCCGTAACCAAAAGCTGATTGAAGAAGCGCCCGCGCCTTTTCTCAGTGATGAACAACGTCAGCGTATTCATGATGCAGCCAGAGAGTTGTGTCGCGAAGCAGCGTACTGCGGCGCTGGTACCGTCGAGTTTCTGCTTAGCCCGGAAGGGGAGTTCTCCTTCCTTGAGGTCAATACCCGCCTGCAGGTTGAACACACTGTGACGGAAGAAACCACTGGCATTGACCTTGTCATCGCCCAACTGGAGATCGCCCGGGGCAAACGGCTGGACAATACCGAAACTCCGCCTCCGCACGGCCATGCTTTTGAGTTTCGTATCAATGCCGAAGATCCTGCGCGTGGATTTCTTCCTGTTTCCGGCACGATCAGTGACTTTTCACCGCCGTCCGGCATTGGTATCCGTCTGGACAGCGGAGTCCGGACCGGTTCGACAGTGCCGCCCACTTTTGATTCTCTGCTGGCAAAACTTATCGTCTGGGCGCCATCGCGCGAAATGGCGCTTGCGCGAGCTCGACGCGCTCTTGCTGAATTCAAAATAGAAGGGCTGGCAAGCGTTCTTCCTTTCCACCGCGCTGCCCTGCAGGAGCCGGATTTCATTACCGCGCCTTTTTCTGTGCATACACGCTGGATTGAAACTGATTTTGCTGTCGATTTGCCGCTGGCAGACCGGACATTGCCTGCACGGGAAGAAAGCCTGACGTGTGTCTGGATAGAACTCGATGGAAAGCGTGTTGCCCTGGGGCTGCCGGATTCGCTGCTGAATGGCGTTACACAGCCGGATGCGCAGCCCGCACGGCCCTTGCGGGTGAACGCAGGCGTGGTAGAAGCCCCCATTTCGGGTGTTTTACTGAGCTGGCATGTCGAAGAAAGCCAGCAGGTTAGCGAAGGCGACCCCATCGCCATGATGGAAGCGATGAAAATGGAAACGCAGCTCTATGCGCCCTGCGCTGGTCGAATTACTCTTCGGGCCGCTGCTGGTGAGATGGTGACGGCAGGGACAATGCTGGCCGACATACACAGAGATACCGATCCCATGGCGTCGTGATGATAAAAAAACCCGCTTTATCAGCGGGTTTTTTATGGTATTACCAGGCAACTGGCTTCAGTTGCATACCGTGATTACCACGGTAGTCCGGTGAAACCGGCGGCGTCCAGTTGGCAACCAGGTCCGCCTGCGGCTTATAAATTTCCACCCCAAGCGGACGGCAGACCCTCAGCGTGTCTTGCGCCTCTTCGCCCCACATCGGTAGCGACAAATCGCCGCCCGGACAAGTTGAAAGTGCACATAACAGATCGATTTCGGCGAAAAACTCAAGGTAATCACCCTTCTTCGCCGGGCAGGCTTTCATAAAATACTGGTCATTGTCATTCAGGCCGGTGCACTGGAATACATTCATCACGTCATGGACATCAAATTCTGTCAGTCCCCAGGGCTGTACAGCGCGTACCAGGTTGGAATGGCAATGGAAATCGAAATCTTCGCCAGTCAGTAATTTATTTACATAGGGATCGCAACGTGTTCCCATCAGGTCATGTACGCGGCCGCCGTCGCTGTCGATACCATAATCCGCCAGCGAATCTGCGGTGATGGTCGCTATCGGACGAATAAACGGCAAATTCGACCAGAGTCGATCGTAAGTCGACAGGTGCGCCCGTTGTAATTGGCGGGTACGGGATACCCACATTCTTTCGCGTGGGTCACGGCGGTTCCAGATATTCAAATCCCCTACCTGCGGTCCTTCCGGCGTGGTAATCCGGAATAGATGTCCGGCGGGAACTTCCCAGGCAAAGCCAGTACGAATTGGAATCAGATGAGAGGTGATAAGCTCACGCGGGCCTTCGGCAAGCGCTTTGTAGAAATCGCGGTCAACGTCTAACGCCGAGCCGGACGTGCTCTGATACGCTGCAGGATAATTCGCCATCAGTAAGATTCTCCATAGGTAATTGGGTGACTAAAGTTGGTCGTTAACTGTCGTTCTGAGTAATCGAGATAGTCGATTAGCGCACGGCAGGCTGCCTCGCTTTGTTGCTGGTTCAGTAAGGCCAGGATTTGGCGATCGCGTGCGATCCATGGCAACTGGAAATCTCGCTCCCCGGCGCCGCTGCAAAACAACAGACGCAACTGCGCGAGTAACACACTGAAAAAATCATTAAAACGCTCGCATCCCAGCATCTGTACGATGCTCTGATGAAATCGCAGGCTGTGCGTACCGACGCTGCGCCATTCCGACGCCGCCGCTGATTGCGCAGCGTTATCCAGATGCTTTTCCATCCGCGCCAGATGAAAATCGCTGATAGGCGTGTTGACCGTTAACGCCAGTACTTCCAGATGGCGGCGAGCTTTGAATATGTCGCGGATATCGCGCTTATCAAGCTGACGAACAAAGACCCCGCGATTCTGGTGATAATTCACCAGTCCTTCGCCATGCAGAAAACGCAATGCCTCACGTAGGGTGTTACGCGAGCTATCGCATAATGCCGCCAGTTCAATTTCGCCCAGCGCCTGCCCAGCTACCAGATTGCCGCTGATGATGTTTTCACGCAGCAGGATGGATATACGCTCAAATGCAGGCAGCCCGGTTAAATCAATATGTTCAGGAATTTCAATGAACAATGCGCCTGATTCCCCGGCAGATCCTTTCATACAATCTCCTCAGGCCGTAGCCATATCGTCGATAAAGCGGAGGATCCGGTGATTGCGCATTTGGCGAATTTCTTCCGGCGGCGCATCAATTTCGATACGCCCCTGCTCCATAAACACCACCCGGTCGGAAATGGTGAACGCGAACCTCATCTCGTGGGTTACAATCAGCATGGTGATCCCCTCTTCCGCCAGCTTTTCAATCACCTGTAGTACTTCGCTGACTCGCTCCGGATCGAGTGCCGAGGTTGGCTCATCAAAAAGCACCACTGCGGGCTTCATTACCAGAGTACGGGCGATGGCCACGCGCTGTTGCTGTCCGCCTGATAATTGATGGGGGTATTTCGTAGCGTGTTCCAGCATGCCAACTTTATCAAGCATGGCCAGGCTGCGCTTATACAGATCATTAGGGTTATCGAGGTTATGCAGTCGCGGGGCCAGCATCAGGTTTTCCAGCACTGTCTTATGGGGAAACAGGTTGAAGCCCTGAAAAACCATTCCAAGCCGGGTTATCTGGGCACGGTAAGGGAGTGCGTTTTCGCGCTGTCCTGCATGAATAAATGCACGTCCCAGCAGCTCAACACTACCCTGATCCATTTTTTCCAGACCATTGATCATGCGGATCAACGTGGTTTTTCCTGAGCCCGACGGGCCAATAATGGAGATCACCTCACCAGGTTTCACGCTGAGGTTGATATTGTTCAGTACCGGCTTGCCATTGAAGGACTTACTGAGACCAGTTAACTTCAAAATCGGTTTTGCCGATGCGCTGTGGCTTTTGCGCGTGGCAACGGGCTGTACTGGCAAGCTGGCGCGAGCCTGCGCCACATCAAACGGTGCGGGCTTACGATTCAGCACATCCCAGCGGCGCTCCAGCCAGCCAAACAGGCGCTCGAACAACGTAACGATCAGCACATAATAGAAGGCCACCGCCAGCAGGGTCTCCATCACCTTGAAGTTGTCAGTATAAAGGCGTTCACCCACCATCAGGATTTCTGACAGCGAGATAACCGACACCAGCGAAGTCATTTTCACGATGGTGATAAATTCATTCACCAACGTTGGTAGAGAGATACGTAATGCCTGCGGAATAATAATGCTTAGCCGGATCTGGGTATTATTGAGCCCCAGCGCCCGTCCTGCTTCAAACTGCCCGCGCTGAACTGACAACAATCCACCACGATGGATTTCCGCAATATAGGCGGTTTCGCTAAGAATCAGCGCCAGCAAACCGGCTGCGAATGGATTCGACAGTAACCCGCTGGTTGTCGGGAAAATTTGTGGCAGGTTAAAAATAAAGATCAGTAACACCAGCAACGGCAGGCTGCGGAATAACCAGATGTAGCAGCCTGCCGCATTTCGCAACAGGGTGTTACGCGATTGTTTAGCCAGCGCCACGCCTAAGCCCAGCACAATTCCCCCGAGCCACGTCATCACGCTCAGTTGCACTACCAGCCAACTGGCACGCCAGAAATCTGCGTAGTGGAATAAACTTATCAGGTAACGCCAGTCAAAATGCATGTTTCCTCCGGGGGATGATAACCGTCAAAGACTACCTGCCAGCGCTTTCGATATTTCATCGGCACCCGGCATTTGCAGGTTGTACTTCTGCAACAGCGCACGGTAGCTGCCATCGCTCACCCTCTGCGCCAAGGATGCTTTCAGTTCCTTCAATAATTCAGGGTTGTCTTTATTGACCGCCAGCCCCACCACCACGGGATAGATCATTTGTTGAGAGGAAATTTTCAGGCGCTGCCCGGTTTTCTCTAATGTCGCTTTTGCAACTGCGGCATCCTCATATTGCACATCAACCGCCGCCGACAGCAGGGCCTGAGTTGCTTCTGGCGAGGTCGGGAATTCTTGCACTGATATGGCGCCAAGGCTTTTAGACTGGCAGTAGTCGGTAGACACCTTATTCAGGCGGGCAATCCAGGCTCCGCCTTTAATTGATGCCACCCGTTTGCCGCACAGGTCTTCGGGCTTCTGCGGCTGGAAAGCCGAGCCGGCTATCACCAATAAAGAGCCGCCGGTTTTCATATAAGGCAGAAAATCCACCTGCTGCGCGCGCTCCGGCGTGACATAGAGTGTTGAAGCGATAACATCGAACTTATTGCTTTTTAAGCCAAGGATCAGGCTGGCGAAACGCGTGTCTTTAACGACCGGTTTCAGCTTTAACGGGGAGGCAATTAACTCAATAAACTCAGTATCAAAACCCGCCGGTTTGTCCTGCTTAAGGAAATTATAAGGCGGATAAGTCAGGTCAGAGCCAATGATCAGGTTACCCGGTTGCAGTGTGGACGCCTGCGCCACATTCAACATTACAGGTGCAGCAAGACAGGCAATGCGTAACATCGTTTTCATAGTGGAGTCTCTGTGGTTGTTTGTTCAACAATGTTTAAGCACCAATCATGCCAATTAATAAATTACCAAGACTGAGCGGCTGCGGGGTATGTTGTGGGGATTCGGCGTGGTTTATATTGCGCAATGAAGGGGCAAGGTACGAAAAAATGCACCAAAATGAGGAGTCTGGTTGAGGGTGTTCTCTGGTTTATTCTGAACCCGCCCACAATTAGTGGACCCGCTACTAAGTGAGTAAACTCTTAACCAGAGGCGATTACTCATGACAAAACCATCATAAACCTGCAAAACGGCCCGTAAACAGTACACGCCGGAATTTCGCGATGAAGCACTGAGACTAGCTGAACTCACAGCACAAAGCTGACGTTAAAGGTCTACAGCATGGGAAACTTCCGGATGCCGCGTCAGCGGCATGGAGGCGCCAGATGAGGTTACATGTGTCTGTGGAGTGAAATGGCGCCGAAAGCCCGGCGTAGCCGGTTACCAGCCTATAAATTCTGCCTCCGCCCTGCCCTGGTTAGCCTGAACCCACTAACAGCAATCAAGAAAGTTAAGGTAATCCCTTTAACCCCGGAGCGCTGGCTTTACGGCGTTTACGACATAAAGGGCGTGATTTCGAGGTCCTTAGTCGAGGTAGCTTGCTGCTGACGCTTAGGGGATATTCTTCAGTTATTTCAACGACACCAGGGAACTTAACACGGTAGCTGAAAAGCTCAGCGCCGGAGATCCTGCCGCCCGGCCAGCGAAAGCCGGCGGCAGGTATACCTCTCAAGGCAGCATCTTACCCTTTGGCAAAATTGGCCTGGATCCGCTGCTGCAGATAATCCTCGGCGCTGATGGGCGGGTACTTTCTCTGCGGCCCGAGGATCTCGACATCTTTATTGGCCTGGCAGAAAAACGCCAGGCTGTAGCGCGGACCCTGAAATTCATGGGGCAGCGGGTTTCTCACCCGGTGGAAGTTAGACGGCAGCTGGTCGTCGCTCCAGCGCATCAGCATATCGCCGATATTACAGGTGATCACCTCCTCGCGCGGCTCAATGCTGGTCCACTGCTGGCTTTCGCGGTCTTTACCGGGACAAACCTGCAGGCCGCCCTGGCCGGGGCGCTGGAACAGCAGCGTCAGGCAGTCAAAATCGGTGTGCGCGCCGGCCCGCCACATCCCCTGCTGCGACTGCTCGGTTGCATAGTAATGCAGCATGCGCAAGGTGCTCTGATAGGTGTCACGCTGCGGATCGTGCGCGGTGGTGAAAAACGATTCCGGAAAACCGAGCTTCAAAGCAAAGCAGGAGAGGATCTTCATCCCCAGCTGCCAGCACTGCGACTCAAACCCGAGCATTGTCTGCTGGAATGTTGGCAACTCCCGATCGCTGGGCCAGCGCCCGGCCATCAGAGGCCGGGTTATCTGATACGACTCTTTTTGATCCGGGGTGCGAGTCGACGGCCGAACCTGCGCTTTGCTTTCCCAGCCGGCGTTACCGGCCAGCGGATACTGGCGCTTCACCTCGTCGGGCAGGTCGAAAAACGCCTCGGTCATGCTGAACGCCTGGCGGATATCCGCCAGCGGAATACCGTGATGGCTGACCTGGAAGAAGCCAATCTCCACCGCCGCCTCCCACAGTTGTTCGGCAATGTCATTTTTTCTTGCGGCAAAGTTCGACAGGTCGATACAGCGCACTTCGCGGGCGAAGATCTCTTCGCCCTCGGCGCCCATCAGCGCCTCTTTTTCCAGTTCCTGTAAGGCGTAGCGTTGATTCTGGGTGGTTGCGTTCATCGTCATTATCCTGTTATCAGTTACACAGCGGCGCGCTGTTGGAGGGTACGGACGGCCGCCAGCGCGTCGTGGCGCATCGCGTCAAGGTCGAGACCGGGAATAGCGTCGTCTTCCACGATGGGTCGGCCATTCAGCAGCAGCGCCTTCAGCGCGGCGCGCCCACCGCAGGCCACCGGCCCAATAGCCATATCGTGCAGGCCGAAGTAGCGCGGATCGTCCAGCCGGTAAATGGCAAGGTCCGCCTGCATGCCGACCTGCAGGGTGCCGCTCTGCGCTAAGCCGAGGATCTGCGCCCCGCCGGCGCTGCCCCAGCGCACTACATCCTCCACCGTGGCCGCATCGGCCCCACCCTCAAAGGTGCCCCCGGCGTAGCGCGGCTGCGCCAGCATCCCCTTGCGCGCGCGCTGCAGCAGCCATGCGGCATGGGCTTCGCTTTGCATATCCGCCGCTTCATTCGAGGCGGCGCCGTCCACCCCCAGCGAGACCGGGACCCCGGCCTGCTCTAACGCCAGCAGATCGGCGATGCCGCTGCCCAGCCGGCCGTTGCTTTGCGGGCAGTGGGCGATGCCGGTTCCGGTACGGCCCAGCAGGGCAATCTCCTCCGGCAGCAGCTTCACCAGATGGGCAAACCACACGTCATTTCCCAGCCAGTCGTGTTCCGCGCAGAACTGCACCGGCGTCATGGCGAATTTCTGCCGCGCGGCGTCGAGATAATCGACGGTTTCCGATAAATGGCTGTGCAACCGGATCCCCAGCTGGCGGGCCAGCTTCGCCATCTCCCGCAGCTGGGCGCCCGGCGCGGAGTGCAGGACGGTAGTGGGCGCCATCACCACCCGGCGCAGAGACTCGGGCCGGGGGTCGTGATAGCGGCTGACCAGCCGTTCGACATCCGCCATATAGCCGTCGAAGGTTTCCGGACGCAGCGCCACCGGCAGATCCTGTTCCACCGCCCGGCCCTGGGTCGCCCCACCCCGGCACAGGACGATGCGCATCCCCAGCGCTTCCCCTTCGCTGAAGACAATCTCCGAGGTATCGAAAGGCATATCCGGCCAGTACAGGTAGTTGTGATCCGCCACGCTGGCGCAGCCCGAGCGCAGAAGCTCCACCAGGCCAATGCGCACCGCCAGACGAAAGGTATGTTCATCGAAAGCCGCGCGAAAGCGGTACGGCGTGGCGCTCAGCCAGGCCGTCAGGCTCTGGTTCAGCCCCTGCGGCTCGCCCTTCAGCAGCGACTGAAAAAGATGGTGGTGCGTGTTCACCCACGCCGGATAGATCACGCAGTCGCGGGCATCGATCTGTCGCTCTTCCGGCAGCGGCGTCAGGCTGCCGATGGCGGCAATCTTGCCGTCGCGGATGCGAATATCCGGCCCGGCCAGCCGCGCCGCCTCTCCGGGCAGACCGCTGAGGATGGCATGGGCATTTTTAATCATTAATGACATGGCGTTGCTCCTCAGGGTTTAACCTGCATGGCCTGAACAAATTCAGTAGTGTAGGCCTGTTTCCAGTCGGTGGCCGCCGCCAGCAGACCGGCGCTGACCATAAAGTCGCGGGTCTTCTGCCAGCGCGCGTCGGTCATCGTCCCCCAGCCCTGGCTGCCGGCATCCCCGCCGTCGATCAGGTGATGCTCACGGATCTGGGTCACGCCCCAGGCGAGCAGATCGTCGGTCATTTTCGGGTTGTCCTGCTTAATCAACGCATTGCCCGGCGCCGGATCCTTGAGATAGCTCACCCAGCCCTCCATTGAGGCGCGGACAAACTTCGCCATCGCCGCTTTACGCTCGGCGATGGTATCCGGGCGGGCGATAAGGATGCCGCCGTAGGGGGGATAGCCGTGTTCGGAAAAGAGGAAGAAGTTCGCCTTCACTCCGGCCTTCTGCACCTGGAACACCTCGGAGCTGACATAGGCCTGCTGGGCGACAGCGTCATCGACGACAAAGGGTTGAATATTGAAGGTATAGGGGCGAACCTGCGCGTCGCTCAGCTGATATTGCGCCTTCAGCCACGGCCACCACGTCGCCTGACCGGAGCTGGAGACCAGCAGGGTTTTGTCTTTCAGCCCCTGCAGGGAGGTGACATCGGCATGGGTCAGCAGCCCCTGGGGATCGTACTGAAAGGGCGCGGCAATGGCCTTTGCCTGGAAGCCGCGCTGAATGCCTTCCAGCAGCTGCAGGTCGTAACCGATGATCACATCGGCCCGCTTCGACAACAGCAACTGCATGCCGTTGACCTGCGGTCCGCCGGAGCGGATCTCGACGTCGAGACCGTATTTTTTGTACAGCCCGGTGGCCTGAGCCTGATAATAACCCCCCTGCTCCGCCTGGGCGTACCAGGAGGTCAGCAGAACGATTTTCTCCTCGGCCTGAACGGCCAGCGAGACACCGCCGAGGGCCATCAGGCCCAGCCAGCGTATGCCCCGGGGAAGGCGTGCGCCTGTTTTCATATCCCTCTCCTCTTTACGCCGGGAGGGGGAGCGAGCGAATGTGGCTCAGCCTCCCATCCCGGTCAACATTGAACCGCGACATGGTGACTGAGCAATGTCCCGTATGGATAACCCGTACTGACCGCTTCTACTCACACTCAGCTATACAAAAACAATGCCAGATTTTATCGCCCGCGAGCGGCCGCGAGAAATCGCCTGCGCCGCCGCCCTTGGGCATGCAACCTTTGATTCATGCCCACAAGAAACGCACCATAATGGTGCGCTAATGAATGATTTTAGTGCCTGCCCGACATTTCACAGCTGGCTGAAGAGCATCTCCAGCTGGTTCAGCATCATCGAGGCGGCAAGGGAAAGCTGGCGGGCGGGCGAGACGCACAGCGCCAGCGTGAAAGGCTTAAGCTGCGGATCGGTTAGCGGCACAAACGCCAGCTGGCCGGACTCAATTTCATCGAGAATATCCAGCCGGCACAGGATGCCGATGCCCATCTGCTCTTTGATCAGGGTGCGGATCATGTGAATGTTATTCGATACCGCCACCTCCTTTACCTCGTTGCCGCTGATGTTCACCAGCGCCTCCACCGGCTCGCTGATCATCAATGGGGCGGACGGCAGGATAAAGGGGTAGTCGAGGCACTGACTAAAGCGCACCGCGCTGCGGCTGGCCAGCGGATGGCCGGTGGGCACCACAATCCCCATATTCATCTCGGCAAACGCCCGGACCTGCAGTTCACGAGAGGTCTGGGGATTGAGCATGATGCCGAAATCCGCCTCGCCGGAGATCAGCGCCTGCTGGATGTGGATATTGTTGATGGTGGTCAATGTAAAAGAGATGTTGGGATAATGTTTATGCACCTCTTTGAGCATCGTCGAAAAGAAATGCCGGTTAATGGCATCGATGGTGGCGATGCGCACATGCCCCCGCCGCAACCCGCGCAGATCGTCCAGCTGCTCGCAGACCCGGGTAAAGTCCTTTTTCCAGTTATTGGCCGCGTGCAGGAGCAGCTCCCCGGCGGCGGTCAGCCTCAGCCCGGTGGGATGGCGCTCGAAGAGCGGCATCGCCAGCTCCTGTTCCACGCGCAAAATCTGACGGTCGATGGAAGACGCCGACACATGCAGCGCCTCTGACGCTTTACGAAACGATCCCTGACGGGCCACTTCGGTGAAATAGAGCAGAAATCGGGAGAAGGCAAACATGGTTTGGGTGCTCTCTTTTTTGCAACGGGTTGTGCGAATCAAAGCTCTGGACGCAACAGTTTTATCACAATACCGTAGCATTCATAGCGGAGAAACGATCGTTTCACCCATTTTCTTGCATGCCGGACAGTTCACCGCGAAGGGGAGTTATCTCTTCGCCGCCCCTGGCCGCCCTGCAGACAGCGGAATGAGGGAGAGTAAACGGTAATGCACAGCCACGATCTTATTTCGGTCTCGGTCGGGGAAATACGCCCCAACGGACAGGGAAACCTATCCATAATTTTGCAGACGGCGGCCGGGGAAATATTACCGGCCTACTCTGCCGGGGCGCATATCGATATTATTATTCCCGGCGTCGGCTCCCGGCAGTATTCCCTGTGCGGCACGCCTGACCGCAGTAATACTTATGAAATTTGCGTCAGGCTGACTGACACCTCCACCGGCGGCTCACGCTATTTGCACCAGCAGCTCAAAGCCGGCGATCGGCTCGCCATTTCGCCGCCGCGCAACCATTTTCCCCTGCCGCAGGCCGGGCGCTACCTGCTGTTTGCCGGCGGTATCGGCATCACGCCTTTGCTGGCGATGGCTGAAGCGATTGCCGCCAGAAAGGGGGCGCTGGAGCTGCATTATTATGTCGCCAGTTCGCGCCAGACGGCCTTCTCCCCGCGCCTGAACCAGCTGACTGCGAACGGCACGGTGGCCATTCACTGCAGCGAGGAAGGCGCGTCGCTTCGCCAGCGGGTCCCCGAATGCTTAACTGTGCCCCACCCTGATACCGCAGTAATAGCCTGCGGCCCGGAGGGTTTTATTCAGAGACTGCGGTCGGTCATGGAGGAATATCGCTGGTCGCCGTCGCAGTTCGTATTCGAGCGTTTTACTCCCGCGGCGGAAAATAATACTGCGGCGAAAAATGCGTTTTATATTGAGCTGGCCTCCAGCGGGCAGCGCCTGCAGGTGGCCGCGGATCAAACCATTGCTCAGGTATTACAGCACGCCGGGGTGGAGGTAATGCTCTCCTGCGAACAGGGAATGTGCGGCTCCTGTATTACCGGGGTCCTCGACGGGATCCCCGAGCACCGGGACAGCGTGCTGACGGCGGAAGAGAAAGCCGGCAACGACCAGATCACGCTCTGCTGTTCGCGGGCGAAATCGCCGGGTCTGGTTTTGGATCTGTGAGGAGACTGACGATGACGCTCCCCTCCTCTTGCGCGCCGCTCACCGGTATCAGCCGCGCCCGACTCCCGGCCTGGGCGCTGCCCGACGGCTGGCCGACGCGGGCCAACGGTGAGCCGCTGCTGGCGGACCTGGCCTTTCGCGACGGCCGGATTGCCGCATTGACCCCAACCGACCAGCCGACTCCCGGCCTGTGGGACCTGGCGGGAGCCCTGACGCTCCCCGGCCTGGTGGAACCCCATGCCCATCTGGACAAGACATTCACCATTGAACGCTGCCGTCCGACGCAGGCCGGACTGCTGGCGGCGATCCACGCCATGCACGAGGATCGCCGACACTGGACCAGGGCAGATATTCAACGTCGGGCGTCCGCCGCGCTGGCCCGGGCGGCAGCGAATGGCGTGACCCATTTGCGCAGCCATGTCGACTGGTTTACCGCCGACGCGCCGGACGCCTGGCAGGAGATCGCCCGCCTCGATACCGGCGGCATCACCCTGGAGCGGGTGGCGCTGGTCCCGCTGCCCCTGTTTCAGGATCCGGTGGAAGCCGAGGCCATTGCCCGCGCGGTCGCCAACAGCGGGGAGCGCTGCCTGCTGGGCGGCTTCATCCACTCCTCCAACTGGGACGCCGCCGCCATGGAAAATCTGCTGTGCAGCGCGGCCCGCTGGGATCTGGATCTGGATTTGCATATTGATGAGGAGCTCAGCGAAGTGTCTCAGGGGCTGACCTGGCTGGCGGATCATCTCTCCCGCCACCCTTTTCCCGGGCATATCTGCTGCAGCCACGGCTGCGCGCTGGCCGCCGGCAGCGACGAACAGGCGGCGCCGATCCTGCGCCAGCTGGCGGCGCACGGCGTCACCCTTATCGCTCTGCCGATGACCAACCTGCTGCTGCAGGATGCGACGTTCGGCCGCACGCCGCGCCAGCGGGGGATCACTCTGCTGCACGAGGCGCAGGCCGCCGGCGTGGCCACCCTGCTCGGCTGCGACAACGTGCAGGATGCCTTCTGCCCGGCGGGAAGCTACGACCCGCTGGACACCCTGGCCTGCGGCCTGTTCAGCGCTCAGCTCAGCGACCTGTTCGACCGGCAGTCGCGGCTGATCTGCGATCGCGCGGCGCTAACCGGTTCGCCGGCAGACGCGGCGCCCTTTGCCATCGGCGCGGCGGCCAGCGTGGTGATTTTCCCGGGTAGCGACCGTTTTACCTGGCCTTTAAACAGCGCCGCCCGTCTGGTGGTTAACCGCGGCAGGTTAACCCACCGGCGCGTGTGGCAAGAGGAGATGGCACATGAGTCTTGAAGCAGGCGCGGGGGCGCCGCTGGCGCGGTATGCCGCCTGGCGCAGAGCCGGCGATTTTATCTTTCTCTCCGGCATTATTCCGGTCAATCCCCTGACCGGCACCATCGTCAACGGCTTTCAGGATGTGCCTGAGCCGGTGCGGGAGCTGCTGGGGGCGACCGGCGAATTTTCAACCGATGCGAAACAGGGCCCGATCCTCGCCCAGAGCTGGTACGTCCTGGAGAGCATCCGCCGCACCGTGGCGTCCGCGGGAGGGCAAATGAGCGACGTTATCAAACTGGTGCAGTACTTTCGCAACCTTGACCATTTTCCCTATTACAGCCGGGTCAGGAAGCTGTTTTACCCCGACCAGCCGCCCGTTTCCACCGTGGTGCAGGTCAGCGAAATGCTGCCCGACGCCACGGTACTGATTGAAGTCGAAGCGACCGTCTGGTTACCCCCGTCATTTAACTCCGAGGCACCGCGATGATTAACGGTTACATTCCTGCCGCGCGCTTTCTTCCTTTTCTGAGCTGGACGGACGTGGCCGCCCTGCCGGATAAAAGCAATACGGTTATCGTCCTCCCCACCGGGGCGATCGAACAGCACGGCCCGCATCTGCCCTGCTCGGTGGACAGCGTGATATCTTCCGGCGTGGCGGGCCATGCCCTCGCCCGGCTGCCGGCGGCGATCCCGGCCTACGCCATCCCGCCGATCGTCTACGGTAAGTCCGAGGAGCATCTGCATTTTCCCGGCACCCTGACCCTCAGCGGCGATACGCTGCTGCATACCCTGCTGGAGATCGCCGAATCCCTCTATCGGGCCGGTTTTCGCAAGCTGCTGATGATCAACGGCCACGGCGGCCAGCCGCAGATCCTGCAAATCGCCTGCCGGGAAATGCGCCTGCGCCACGGGGATTTCATCGCCATCCCGCACGATGTGTTCAACGTACCCAACTGCGAAAAACAGTTTCTCAGCCCGCATGAACAGCGGATGGCGATGCACGCCGGGCATAGCGAAACGGCGCTGATGCTGGCGCTGGCGCCGGAGTGCGTCCATATGGAACGGGCCGTCGCTAATTTCCCCCCGGAATTCCCCTGCCCAACCCTGTCGAAAGGCCGCCCGGCGGCGGCGTGGGCGTCGTATGACTTTGGCCCCAGCGGGGTGATTGGCGACCCGACCCCGGCGACGCGGGAGCAAGGCGAAGGGCTTCTCGACTCCCTCGCCGCCAGCTGGGCGCAGGCGATCATCGAGATCCACCGCATGGCCTGGGTCGAACGTCGCGAACCGACCTGGGGCAAACAGCACTGGCACGGCTTTGTGCAGTCCCTACCACCTTCTTTCGCTGCTGAATCCAGGGAGCCCTGATGAATACCAGATTGACGCCCGTTTTTACCCTGCTGACCGTGGCCGCCCTCGCGACCTCAGCCTCCTGCTTCGCGGCGGAGAAGTTTACCTTTCTCACCAACTGGTATGCCCAGGCCGAACACGGCGGGTTTTACCAGGCCCAGGCCACCGGGCTGTATCAACACGCCGGTCTCGATGTCGAAATTAAAATGGGCGGCCCGCAGATCAACGTCATGCAGCTGATGGCGGCCGGTCAGGCGGACTGCACCCTTGGCGACAACGGCCAGGCGCTGGAGACCTGGCAGGCCGGGGTGCACGCGGTGACCGTCGCCACCGTGTTCCAGCACTCGCCGACGGTGTTTATCACCCATGACAAGGTGGAGAACCCGGCGGAACTTAAAGACAAAACCTTCCTGCTCGCCACCGAGGCCTATACCTCCTTCTGGCCGTGGGCGAAAAGCGAGCTGGGTCTGGCTGGTAGCAAAGTGCGCCCCTATACCTTTAACGTTCAGCCGTTCCTCGCCGATAAAAACCTGGTGCAGCAGGGCTACGTGACCTCGGAGCCGTTCTCCGTCGCCAAAGGCGGACAGCCGTTCTATGTCTATCCGCTCAGCGACTGGGGCTACCCGCCCTACGGCAACTCGATTATCTGTATGGCCGACACCATCCGCAAACGTCCGGCGGCGGTGGCGGCCTTCGTCAAAGCCTCCATGGAAGGCTGGAAAAGCTACCTGCAGGATCCCGCCCCCGGCAACAGCCTGATCGGTAAAGCAAATCCGCAGATGGGCGCCGAGCAGATCGCCTTTGGCATTGCCCAGATGAAGCAGTACCAGCTGGTGACCGGCGGCGATGCTAAGTCCGGCGGTATCGGCATCATCACCGAGCCGCGGCTGAAGAAAACCTGGGACATGCTGGTGAAAAACAAACTGATCGACGCCAGCAGGGTGCCGTTTGAGCAGACTTACACCCTGGAGATGGTCAAAGACGCCGGAGTGATGCCATGAATACCGCCCCGAAACTGACCGTGATGAGCGATACCCGCTTTATACCCGCCGCTGCCACCCCGGCCATCGAGGTGCTGTCGGCGGAGAAAATCTACAGCAACGGCACCCGGGCGCTGCTGCCCGTTAACCTGACAATCAATCAGGGGGAGTTTATTACCCTGCTCGGCCCGTCCGGCTGCGGGAAGAGTACGCTGCTGAAGATGGTCGCCGGCCTGGTGGAGCCCAGCGACGGCAAGCTGATGCTGTGGCGGCGCGATAGCCGGGAGAAAGCCCAGCATCCGCTGTCGTTCGTCTTCCAGGAAGCCACCCTGATGCCGTGGAGCAGCGTGCGCAATAACGTCAGGCTGCCGCTGGATCTGGCCGGCGTGCCGCGCGCGGAAGGTAATACCCGGGTGAGTGAAGTCCTTGAGCTGGTGGGGCTGGGCAAATTCGCCGACGTCCTGCCGCGCGAACTCTCCGGCGGCATGCAAATGCGCGTCTCCATCGCCCGCGGCCTGGTCACCCGGCCAAAGCTGCTGCTGATGGATGAGCCCTTCGGCGCGCTCGATGAAATTACGCGTAACAAACTCGACAGCGACCTGCTGCGTCTCTGGCAGGAGCAGAACCTGACGGTGGTGTTTGTCACCCACTCGATCCACGAAGCGGTGTTTCTCTCACAGCGGGTGATCATGATGGCGGCCCGTCCCGGACGGGTGGTGGAAGATATCGCCATCCGGGAGCCGTTCCCGCGCAGCGAGGCGTTCCGCGTCAGTCCGGCCTTTTCCCTGTATGCCCGTCAGCTGCAGGACAGTCTGTTGCAGGCCAGCCAGTCTGGTATGGAGCCATAATATGAAAAACACAACCTCAACGCCGTGGGTCCAGCATCCGCGTTTTCTCAAAATTCTCTATCCGACCCTCGTCGCGGTGGCGATGGTGCTCCTGTGGCAGGGCGCGGTGAGCTATTTCCGTATCCCGGCCTTTCTGGTGCCGTCGCCGCTGGTGATGCTGGAAAGCCTGTGGACGCATCTCACGCCGCTGCTGCTGGCGCTGCTGTTCACACTCAAGATCACCCTGATCTCGTTTCTGCTGTCGATTGTCATCGGCGCCGCGGTGGCGTTTATCCTGGTGCAGAACCGCTTTGTGGAAACCGCCCTGTTTCCCTACATCGTGTTTTTGCAGGTGACGCCGATCGTCGCCATCGCCCCGCTGATCATCATCTGGGTGAAAGATGCCACGCTCTCGCTGGTGGTGTGCGCCACCCTGATGGCGGTGTTTCCCATCATCTCCAATACCACTCAGGGACTGCGCAGCGTCTCCCCCGGCCTGCTGAGCTATTTTCGCCTCAATCACGCCAGCCGCTGGCAAACGCTGGTGCGGCTGCGTATCCCCTCGGCGCTGCCCTATTTCTTCGGCGCGCTGCGTATTTCCAGTGGGCTGTCGCTGATTGGCGCGGTGGTGGCGGAGTTTGTCGCCGGGACCGGCGGGACCAATACCGGGCTGGCCTATCAGATCCTACAGGCCGGCTACCAGCTGGATATCCCGCTGATGTTTGCCGCGCTGCTGCTGATCTCTCTCGCCGGTATCGCGCTGTTTGGCGTGATGTCCTGGGTCTCGCGCCGGGCGCTCAGCGCCTGGCATGAAAGCGAAGCCGTGCAATCTCATTAATGTTCTGCTGACGAACAGGAAAAAGAATGATGACTGATGAACAGCGTCAACACGCGGTCGCGGCGATCCAGCAGGCACTCCCGGCGCTGGAGTGGACCTTACAGCCGGCGAAGATCAAACGGCTCTCCCGCGATTTTCACTGGTTCAGTCCGCTACTCACCGAGCAACTGGCGGGGAAACAGGCGGACGCGGTGGTTCGCCCGCGCGATGAAGAGGAGCTGCGCCAGCTGGTCTGCGCCTGCGCGCAGCACCAGCTGCCGCTGACCCTGCGCGGCAGCGCCACCGGCAACTACGGACAGCTGGTCCCCCTCGAAGGCGGGCTGCTGGTGGATATGACCGGGCTCAACCAGATCGTCGCCCTCGGCAACGGCACAGTGAGGGCCCAGGCCGGCATTCGCCTGGCGGACATCGAAACCGCCGCCCGCCCGACGGGCTGGGAGCTGCGCTGTATGCCATCGACCTATCGACTGGCGAGCCTGGGCGGTCTCTACGGCGGCGGGTTCGGCGGCATCGGCTCCATCAACTATGGGCCGCTGGCGGCGCCCGGCAATGTGCTCAGCGTCAAAGTGATGACCGTCGAGCCGGCCCCCCGCGTGCTGACCGTCCCGGCTCCCGAAGCGCTGCTGCTGCATCACGCCTACGGCACCAACGGCATTATCCTGGAGGTTGAGCTGGCGCTGGCGCCCGTGCACCAGTGGATTGAACGTCTGGACGTGTTTGACGATTTCGCCGATGCGCTGAACTATGCCAACGCCTGCGTCCGCTCGCCGGGGCTGGTGAAGCGCCAGGTGGCGCTGCTGGCCACGCCGATCGCTGACTATTTTAGCCACCTCAACGATCGTTACCGCGCCGGGCAGCATGCGGTTATCAGCCTGATCGCCGAGGAGAGCGAAGGACTCTGCGCCAGCCTGTTACCGCGCCATCACGGGAGCAACGCCATCCGGCAGGCCAGCGAGGAGGCCCGGACGCGCAACGGCTCGTTAATGGAATACTGCTGGAACCACACCACCCTGCATGCGCTCAAGGTGGACAATACGCTGACTTATCTGCAGACGGCGTTTGATCCGCTGCGCTATCCGCAGCAAATTTTACAGATGGAGCAGCACTTCGCCGGGGAGGTGATGTCCCATATTGAATTCCTGCGCGATATCGAGGGCAATCTCACCGCCAGCGGTCTGCAGCTGGTGCGCTATACCACGCCCGAACGTCTTAACGACATCATGCAGATATTTCGCGACAACGACGTCAAGATTAACAACCCCCACGTGCTGCAGGTTGAGGACGGCAAACAGGGCGTGATTCGTCCCGACGTCGTGGCGGTGAAACAGTCTCTCGACCCGGCGGGATTGCTTAACCCCGGCAAGCTGCGCGGCTGGGCGCTGCGCGACCAGCTGGAACTGGACAGCAACCCGCTGACGCGGGCCACCCGCGAAAGCCCCACGACCTGATGGTCCCCGGTCCGGTTGGGCGCTAACGGGTCGCTGGCCCGTTGCCGCCCAACCTCATTCTGCGCCGGACAGTCCCGCCATATGGACGATAAAGCCCACCGCGGCGGCGGCCAACGGCGCGGTAAATCCCACTTTATTATGGGTGGTTTCGATAAACGGCCCGCCGGCGAGAATAAAGATAAACGAGGGCAAAAGGTAAACCATGTCACCAGGCACGCCGCCGCGATGCCCCCCAGCAGCACTTCATCAACGCCCAATACCGCTTTGGTGTAACCGCCGACAAACCCGACAAAGGTCACCACCATGATCAACGGTCCGGGGGTCGATTCCCCCAGGGCGAGGCCGTCCATCATCTGCCCTGCGGTCAGCCAGCCATAGTGGGTCACCGCCCCCTGGTAAACGTAAGGCAGGACGGCATACGCCCCGCCGAAAGTCATCAGCGCGGCTTTGGTAAAGAACCCGCTCATCTGGGTCAGCGGATGCGCCCAGCCCAGCATTAGCGCCAGGGCGGCCATCGGCACCAGCCACAGCAGTATCCCGGCGCTGGTGCTGTTCGCCCTGATGGAATGGGGCCACCAGCACGTGCTGCATAGCGCGCCGCCTATTGCATTGGTGGACAGCGCCAGCGGCGAGACCGTCCATCCGGGGTTCGTCACTGCCAGCGGCAGCGTGGCGAGCCCCAGCGCGCTACAGATCGTCAAAGCCGGTACCCATGCCGAAACCTGAGGAATGTATTCCTGGCACTGCTTGCCGGACGCGCGGCCTCGCCATTTTCGACCGGCCACAAAAGCCCTGGGATAGGATGAAATCTGGCTGGAAACGCGCCAGTGAAGAAAGGATATCGTCAGGCGGGCAGCAGCCCCCTGCTGCCCGCCTGACGTGTGAGTGGCGTTAATTCACCCGCGCAGGCAAGGTAATTTGCTGCAGGGCATTCGCCATATTAATCTGAATCAGCTCTTTAAGACCTTCGCGCTTAATAAACTGGCTCCGGTGCTTACTTTTCACCTCTTCAATACTCTTTTTGATCTCTTGCGCCGGCAGTTTATACCAGCCGCGAGCCTGTTTCTCACCGCCCATTTCCAGCCACAGCGATGAATAACTGGCTTTCACCAGATCGCTTTTCACGTGGTAATCAGAATCGATGGCGTAGACCGTGGAGATGTTGAAATATCGCAGCAAACCATACAGCACGCTCATGATGATATTTTTCGGCCGCGCGCCATGCAGCTCTTTAGTCAGCACCTTCACTTCGTCATTGGTGATATCTTTCCCGCCCTGGATGCCGCCGATATAAGCGCGGCCATCGTCGGTGCAGGAAAAACAGACGCTATAGACGCGCCGGTCGCCAAGAAACAGCTGCAGCATCAGCTCCCCTTCCTCCTGAAACGGCGAGGCCAGCAGCTTAACGTCAAGCTTATCGCCATTTTTCAAGGGAATAGAAAACATCTCGCGGCCAAAATCCGCGACATTGTAGAGCTGCGGCAGGATATCAGGGTGAAACGTTTTCTCGATGAAATTCAGTGAACCATGGGCAATATCCAGTTTGCGTCGTTTTGACAGCCGTTTATTGAGATACGCTTTAAACGGTTTATCCTCAAAAGGCACCAGTCCTTTGGTCACCGCGGTCAACCGCGCGCACTGATATTTCGCACAAAGTCCTTGATATTCTCTGTATTTACCTCCTGCGAGCGAGAGCTCTCTGCATTTTCGTAAAATTTTTTTATAGCTTATTTTGACCTGACCGATCACTTTATTATGTTTACGCCATTCTTTGATGGCGCCTGCAACAGTATGTTCCATTGATTAAGATCCATAGATTCATCCATAATCGCGGCCATATTAACATAAAAGCGTTTCGTCAACGCTTAATTACTCCTTCGTTGTCCTTTCATTTAATATTTAGGCAGGAAATTATCCTGGCGACGTTATTTGTCGCTAAACTTATTCTGTCAACGATTATTTATGGTAGGTAACGCCCTCCGCTCAGCGACTTAACGCTCTGTGCCTTCGGCGCGAAGCGCGGCTACATCCGCTGGCGGTTATGCCCTATACTTGACCCTGATTCAAAACCAGCAACGATAGGTAACTTATGGAAATTGATCTCGACAACCTGGTCTTCAGCGGCCTGGATGAAGCGGAAGAGCGCAACGCGGAGCGTCTGGAAGAAGCGGACAAAAAAGCCCAGGCGATCGTTGCCGACGACGACTGCGGCGACGCCTGCAAAATCTGATTGTCAAACCGGCCAGCAGGCCGGTTTTTTTTGACGCCCACACCTCAGGTGGGTAAAAACCCTTTCAGCGTATCCAGCAGCGCCTGCGCCGCCTTCGACAGCGGCAGATGTCCGGCATGGATCGCGCCGACGCACTTCTCAATCGGCGGATCGCTGAGCGGGATGCAGACGGCGCCCAACGATGCCATCTGCGTTTTACACAGCGCCGGCACCGCGCTGCCCCCCAGGCCGCTGGCCACCATTCTCCCCACCGTCACCAACTGATGACTCTCCAGCGCCACGTCCAGCTGACGTCCGCTGCGCGCCAGCGCCTCCTCCAGCATCAGGCGTACCGCCGAGGGGCGCTGCAGGGTAATAAAGTCGAGGGTCAACAGCTCCTGCCAGGTGAGCTGCTTTTTCTTCGCCAGCGGGGATTGTTGGGGAACGATCGCCACGAAGCGGTCCACCGCCAGCGGGGTAAACAGCAGGTTGTGGTTGGGCGATGGCTCGAAAGCGATGCCCATCTCCACCCGCCCCTCGCGCACCATCTCGATCACCTGCTCATTAATCACGTCATGCACAGTGACGTTCACCCCGGCATAGCGGTCGCGAAAGGCTTTCAGCGCCTCCGGCAGAACGTTGGCGGCAAACGACGGCATCGCGGCGACCGAAATTTTCCCCCGCTGCAGGGTAAAGCTCTGACGCATGGCCTCCTCGACGTTATCCCAGTCGGCCAGCAGCTGACGGGCCATCGGCAGAAAGAGTTCCCCCTCCTGGGTGAGGGTCACTTTGCGGGTGCTGCGCTGCAGCAGCGCGCCGCCCAGCGCCTCCTCCAACCCTTTGATGGTCAGGCTGAGAGCTGGCTGCGACAGATTCAGCCTTTCGCTGGCGTGGGCGAAATTCAGAGTGTGAGCTACCGCTAAAAACGCGCGTAACTGTTTGACACTCATTCTCATTTTTCATCCTGTTAACTAATTGAAAAAAATTAGTTAACAGGAAATTAATTAAAATTCCAAATGAGTGAGTCACAAATTCAAAATTATCAAATCAGTCGCCTGCGCCAATGATAAGGCTATCGCAAGGCAGGAGAGACAAGATGGCAGGACTGGATAAACGCGTCGCCAGTTACGAAGCGGCGCTGGAAGGGTTAACGGACGGCATGACGCTGCTCGCCGGCGGCTTCGGCCTGTGCGGCATTCCCGAGAACTTGATCGCCGAGGTGCAGCGTCGCCAGGTGCAGGGGCTGACGGTGGTCTCCAACAACTGCGGGGTCGACGGTTTCGGTCTCGGCATGCTGCTGGAGTCGCGCCAGGTCAGCAAGGTGGTGGCCTCTTACGTCGGGGAAAACGCGCTGTTTGAACAGCTGGTGCTGAGCGGCGAGCTGGCGGTAGAACTCACCCCACAGGGAACGCTGGCGGAAAAAATCCGCGCCGGCGGCGCTGGCATCCCCGGCTTTTACACCGCCACCGGGTATGGCACCCCGGTCGCCGAAGGCAAAGAGGTGCGCCAGTTCGACGGAAGACACTACATCCTTGAAGAGGCGATCCGCGGCGATTTCGCGCTGGTCAAAGGCTGGAAAGCCGACTGGTACGGCAACGTGGTCTATCGCCACACCGCGCAGAATTTCAACCCGCTGATGGCCACCGCCGGGCGCATTACGGTGGTGGAGGTGGAAGAGATTGTGCCGCCGGGCGAATTGCCCCCCTCCGCCATCCATACTCCGGGGATCTATGTCGACCGGCTGATCGTCGGGCAATTCGAAAAACGTATTGAACAGCGCACCCTGCGCGCCGGAGGGCACTGAGATGCTGACCCGTGAACAAATGGCGATGCGCGTCGCCCAGGAGCTGCGCGACGGCGACTACGTCAACCTCGGGATCGGTATCCCGACGCTGGTGGCCAACTACATTCCCGCCGGCATTGAAGTGATGCTCCAGTCGGAGAACGGCCTGCTGGGGATGGGCGAATTTCCCGATGAGGAAACCATCGACGCCGACATGATTAACGCCGGTAAACAAACCGTCACCGCGCAAACCGGGGCGGCGATCTTCGATTCCGCCCAGTCGTTCGCCATGATCCGCGGCGGCCACGTCGACCTGACCGTTCTTGGCGCCTTTGAGGTCGACGTCGCGGGCAACATCGCCTCATGGATGATCCCTGGAAAAATGGTCAAGGGGATGGGCGGCGCCATGGACCTGGTAGCCGGCGCGCGGAACATCATCGTGGTGATGACCCACGCCTCAAAAAACGGCGAATCCAAACTGCTGCCGCAGTGCACCCTGCCGCTCACCGGCGTGGGCTGTATTCGCCGGGTACTCACCGATCTGGCCCTGCTGGAGATTGTCGACGGCGCGTTTGTCCTGCGCGAAGTGGCCCCGGGGGTCAGCCCCGACGAGGTGATACGTAAAACGGCGGGACGGCTGATCGTCGCTGACGACGTGCGCGAAATGCGCTTCAGTTAAGGAGAGACCATGACCGATATTGCCATTGTTGCTGCAGTACGCACCCCGGTAGGCAGCTTTCGCGGCGCCTTCGCCCCTCTTTCCGCCGTCGACCTCGGCGCAGCGGTGGTGCGCGGCCTGCTTGAACGCTGCCAGCTGCCCGCCGCAGCGGTCGACGAACTAATTTTCGGCCAGGTGCTTACCGCCGGCTGCGGGCAAAACCCGGCGCGCCAGACCGCGCTGCGGGCCGGCCTGCCGGTCGACACTCCGGCGGTCACCGTCAATCTGGTGTGCGGCTCCGGACTGAAAGCGGTTCAGCAGGCGGTGCAGGCGATCCGCTGCGGCGACGCCGGGATCGTTATCGCCGGCGGCCAGGAGAGTATGAGCAATGCTCCCTATCTGATGCATGGCGCCCGCGACGGCCTGCGTTTCGGCCACGCCAGCCTACAGGACAGCATGATCCAGGACGGCCTGTGGGACGCCTTTAACGACTACCACATGGGCATTACCGCCGAGAACCTCGCCGACGCCTTCGACATCAGCCGCGAGCGCCAGGACGCCTTCGCCGCCAGCTCCCAGCGCAAAGCGGCGGCTGCTATCGCCGCCGGGCGCTTTCGTGAGGAGATCGTTCCGGTCAGCGTCCCGCAGGGCAAAAAGCCGCCGCGATTCGTGACTGACGATGAGCAACCGCGCCCGGAGACCAGCGAGCAGCAGTTGGCCCAGCTGCGCCCGGCGTTTCGCCCGGCTGACGGCAGCGTCACCGCCGGGAATGCCTCGTCGCTGAACGACGGCGCCGCGGCGGTCCTGCTGATGCGCGTCGATAAAGCGCGCGAGCTTGGGCTGCCGGTGCTGGCGCGCATTGTCAGCTCAGCGGTCGCCGGGGTCGACCCATCGGTGATGGGCATCGGCCCGGTGAGCGCCTGCCGCCAGGCGCTGCATCGCGCCGGCTGGACGCTGGACGAGGTGGACCTTATCGAAGCCAACGAGGCTTTTGCCGTCCAGGCGCTGGCCGTCGGTCAGCTGCTTGAGTGGGATAGCGAGAAGGTCAACGTCAACGGCGGCGCCATCGCCCTTGGACATCCCATCGGCGCCTCCGGCTGCCGGATCCTCGTCAGCCTGGTGCATGAGATGCAGCGCCGGGGCGCCAGCAAAGGGCTGGCAACCCTGTGCGTCGGCGGCGGCCAGGGCATCGCCATGACTCTACAACGTTAACAGGAGCCACTATGTTTACACCACGCCTGGCGGTACTCGGCGCGGGACTGATGGGCGTCGGTATCGCCTGCCATTTCGCCCGCCACGGTCACGCCGTCCGCCTGTATGACACCGATCCGCAGCGTCTCGCCGAGGTTCCGGCAGTGGCCAGCGCCATCCTGTGCGAGCTGGAGGCCAGCGGTCAACAGGATCCCGTCGACCGCGACGCGGTGCTGGCCCGTCTGACCCCCACCCCGACGCTGAATGCCCTGGCCGATGCCACGCTGCTGATTGAAGCGATCCCCGAACGGCTGGCGCTGAAGCACGCCCTGTACGCCGAGCTGGAAACGCTGATCGCCGACGAGGCGATTATCGCCAGCAACACCAGCGGCCTGCCGCCGGATCAGCTGGCGCAGGGCATGCGCCTCCCGGAACGGCTACTGATCGCTCATTTCTGGCATCCGCCGCACCTGATCCCGCTGGTGGAGGTGGTGCCCGGGAGCGCCACGCTGCCTCATCTGGCGCGCGAGGTGAGCGACTTTTGCGCCGCCTGCGCGCTGGAGGCGGTGGTGCTCAACCGCGCCGCGCCGGGCTTTGTCGGCAACCGGCTGCAGTTCGCCCTGCTGCGCGAAGCGCTGCATATCGTCCACAGCGGCATCGCTTCCCCGGAGGTGGTGGACCAGGTGATGCGCGCCTCGCTGGGCCGCCGCTATGCGATGGTCGGCCCGCTGGAGGCTGCGGACATGACCGGCCTGGCGACGGTCCAGGATATCTGCCAGCACCTGCTGCCGGAGCTGGCCAGCGGCACGGAGATGATGTCGCTGGTGGCGGAGAAAGTGGCGCGAGGCGACACCGGCGCCCGCAGCGGGCAAGGCTTTTACCGCTGGGACGAGGCCCGGCACCAGCGCATCCAGTCGCGTCGGGAACACCAGCTGCGCTTCGCCCTGAAACCCTAGTATCGCGTTCTGTACCCCTACAATAACAATGAGAGTGAGACGTCGTGATGAGTGTGATAATAGCCCTGGCCGCGCTGGCGTTACTGATGCTGGCAGCCTACCGTGGATACAGCGTGATCCTCTTTGCGCCGATCGCCGCCCTCGGCGCGGTGCTCCTCACCGCCCCGGGCGCGGTCGGCCCGGCCTTTACCGGCCTGTTTATGGAAAAAATGGTCGGCTTTGTGAAGCTCTATTTCCCGGTGTTTCTGCTGGGCGCGGTATTCGGCAAGCTGATTGAGCTGTCGGGATTCTCTCGTTCGATTGTCGCCGCCGCCATCCGCATCCTTGGGCGCCGCCACGCGATCCCGGTGATCGTGCTGGTGTGCGCCCTGCTGACCTACGGCGGGGTGTCGCTGTTTGTGGTGGCCTTTGCCGTCTACCCTTTCGCCGCCGAACTATTTCGCCAGAGCGGGATCCCCAAACGGCTGATCCCCGCCACCGTCGCCCTCGGGGCATTCTCGTTTACCATGGACGCCCTGCCCGGCACGCCGCAGATCCAGAATATTATTCCCACCAGCTTCTTCGGCACCAACGCCTGGGCGGCCCCCTGGCTGGGGCTTATCGGCTCGCTGTTCATTATCATCTTCGGTTTGCTGTGGCTGGAGCGTCAGCGCCGCAAAGCGCAGGCCCGCGGCGAAGGCTATGGGACCGACCTGCAAAATGAGCCGGAGACCCCGGATGACATCGATCTGCCGCATCCGCTAATCGCTATCGCCCCGTTGCTGTTAGTGGGGGTGCTGAATTTGCTGTTCACCCACTGGATCCCGCAGTGGTACGGCGCCAGCCATGAGCTCACCCTGCCGGGCCTGGCGAAGCCTGTCGTCACCGAAGTGGGAAAAATCACCGCCATCTGGGCGGTGCAGGCGGCGCTGCTCTCCGGCATTGTGCTGGTGCTGGTTTGCGGCTATCGCAATATCCGCGGCCGGCTGGCGGAGGGAAGCCGGACGGCGGTGGGCGGGGCTATTCTCGCGGCGATGAACACCGCCTCTGAGTATGGCTTCGGCGCGGTTATCGCCGCCCTGCCGGGTTTCCTTGTGCTGTCAAAAGCCCTCGCGGCCATTCCCAATCCGCTGTTAAACGAGGCGATCAGCGTCACGGTGCTGGCCGGGATCACCGGCTCGGCCTCCGGGGGGATGAGCATCGCCCTGGCGGCGATGTCCGAGACCTTTGTCGCCGCCGCCCACGCCGCCAATATTCCGCTCGAGGTACTGCACCGTGTCGCCGCCATGGCCAGCGGCGGCATGGACACCCTGCCGCACAACGGGGCGGTGATCACCCTGCTGGCGATCACCGGCCTGAGCCATCGCCAGGCCTACGGCGGCATTTTCGCCATCACGGTGATCAAAAGCCTCGCGGTACTGTTTGTCATTGCCACGTTCTATGTGACCGGCATTGTCTGATACCAGATTGAAGGAGTAATACAATGAACTTACACGGTAAAACGGCGCTGGTCACCGGCTCCACCAGCGGCATCGGTTTAGGGATCGCCAAAGTGCTGGCGCAGGCAGGCGCCCAGCTGGTGCTCAATGGCTTCGGCGACAGCAGCCACGCCCGGGCTGAAGTCGCCGCGCTGGGCAAGATCCCCGGCTATCACGACGCCGACCTGCGCGACGTCGGGCAGATCGAGGCGATGATGCACTATGCCGAAAGCACCTTCGGCGGCGTCGATATCGTGATCAATAACGCCGGCATCCAGCACGTGGCCCCGGTGGAGCAGTTCCCGGTGGACAAATGGAACGATATTCTCGCCATCAATCTCTCCAGCGTCTTCCACACCACCCGCCTGGCGCTGCCGGGTATGCGCCAGCGCAACTGGGGGCGCATCATCAACATTGCCTCAGTGCATGGCCTGGTGGCGTCGAAAGAGAAATCGGCCTACGTCGCCGCCAAGCACGCGGTGGTCGGGCTGACCAAAACCGTGGCCCTGGAAACCGCGCGCAGCGGCATCACCTGCAACGCCATCTGCCCGGGCTGGGTGCTAACCCCGCTGGTGCAGCAGCAGATCGATAAGCGCATCGCCGAGGGGGTCGACCCGGAGCAGGCCAGCGCCCAGCTGCTGGCGGAAAAACAGCCCTCCGGGGAGTTTGTCACCCCGCAGCAGCTGGGCGAAATGGCGCTGTTTCTGTGCAGCGACGCCGCCGCCCAGGTGCGCGGCGCCGCATGGAACATGGATGGCGGCTGGGTGGCGCAGTAAGCCGCTGGCGCCGCGAAGATCAGAACATCGCCAGAAAGCGTTTCACCGTACGCGAGCGCTCGAAGCGCCGCCAGGCGATGGCGATATCGGTCTTCAGCGGCGCCCCGCTAAGCGGGTGATAGCTGACGTTCGGCTGCTGGATGCAGGTCATCGACTGCGGAACCAGCGCGAAGCCGAAGCCAGCATTGACCATGCTCAGCGACGACGAAATTTGCGACGACTGCCAGGCGCGCTCCATATCGATCCCGGCGCGCAGGCAACTGTTATACACCAGCTCATACAGCCCGGGGGCCACCTCCCGCGGGAAGAGGATCGGCGCCACGTCGCGCAGCTGCTCCAGGGCCAGGGTCGGCTGCGTCGCCAGCGGGTTATCGCGCGGCAGCGCGATAACCATCGGCTCCTCATCGATAATCCGCAGATTAAAGGCTTTACTGCTCTCGCACGGCAGGCGGACGAAGGCGATATCCAGCTCGGCCTCGCTCAGGGCGGTCATCAGATTGGCCATATTGTCTTCCATCTGGTGCAGGGTCACCCCGGGGTGGTCGAGCTGAAAACGGTGCAGCAGCGTGAAGATTTGCGGATGGAAAGCATCAGAACTGGTAATGCCTAGCGACAGGCTGCCGTTCATCCCGCGCGCAATGCCCTTGGCCTTCTCCAGCGCCGCATCGCTCATGGCGAGGATCTGGCGGGCATCCTCATAGAAAGACTCTCCCGCTTCCGTCAGCTCCACCCCACGGGTTAAACGCCGGAACAGCGGGGTTCCCACTTCGCGCTCAAGCCGCTGAATTTGCTGACTTAACGGAGGCTGTGAAATACCCAGCTCCTTGGCGGCCTGGGTGAAGTGCCGCGTCCTGGCGACGGCGACAAAATAGCGAAGATAACGAAGTTCCATATCGAAAACGTCTCAAACCAGCATGGTTTCTATATTGGAACTGTGAGCTGAATCGGGTCAACATTTATTTAACCTTTCTTATATTTGTTGAACGAGGAAGTGGTATATGAATCATTCTGCTGAATGCACCTGCGAAGAGAGTCTATGCGAAACCCTGCGGGCGTTTTCCGCGCAGCATCCCGAGAGCGTGCTCTATCAGACATCGCTCATGAGCGCCCTGCTGAGCGGGGTTTACGAAGGCAGCACCACCATCGCCGACCTGCTGAAACACGGCGATTTCGGCCTCGGCACCTTTAATGAGCTGGACGGGGAGCTGATCGCCTTCAGCAGTCAGGTCTATCAGCTGCGCGCCGACGGCAGCGCGCGCAAAGCCCAGCCGGAGCAGAAAACGCCGTTCGCGGTGATGACTTGGTTCCAGCCGCAGTACCGGAAAACCTTTGACCATCCGGTGAGCCGCCAGCAACTGCACGAGGTGATCGACCAGCAAATCCCCTCTGACAACCTGTTCTGCGCCCTGCGCATCGACGGCCATTTCCGCCATGCCCATACCCGCACCGTGCCGCGCCAGACGCCGCCGTACCGGGCGATGACCGACGTACTCGACGATCAGCCGGTGTTCCGCTTTAACCAGCGCGAAGGGGTGCTGGTCGGCTTCCGGACCCCGCAGCATATGCAGGGGATCAACGTCGCCGGGTATCACGAGCATTTTATTACCGATGACCGCAAAGGCGGCGGTCACCTGCTGGATTACCAGCTCGACCACGGGGTGCTGACCTTCGGCGAAATTCACAAGCTGATGATCGACCTGCCCGCCGACAGCGCGTTCCTGCAGGCTAATCTGCATCCCGATAATCTCGATGCCGCCATCCGTTCCGTAGAAAGTTAAGGGGGTCACATGGACAAACAGTATCCGGTACGCCAGTGGGCGCACGGCGCCGATCTCGTCGTCAGTCAGCTGGAAGCTCAGGGGGTACGCCAGGTGTTCGGCATCCCCGGCGCCAAAATCGACAAGGTCTTCGATTCACTGCTGGATTCCTCCATTCGCATTATTCCGGTACGCCACGAAGCCAACGCCGCATTTATGGCCGCCGCCGTCGGACGTATTACCGGCAAAGCGGGCGTGGCGCTGGTCACCTCCGGTCCGGGTTGTTCTAACCTGATCACCGGCATGGCCACCGCGAACAGCGAAGGCGACCCGGTGGTGGCCCTGGGCGGCGCGGTAAAACGCGCCGATAAAGCCAAACAGGTCCATCAGAGTATGGATACGGTGGCGATGTTCAGCCCGGTAACCAAATACGCCGTCGAGGTGACGGCGCCGGATGCGCTGGCGGAAGTGGTCTCCAACGCCTTCCGCGCCGCCGAGCAGGGCCGGCCGGGCAGCGCGTTCGTTAGCCTGCCGCAGGATGTGGTCGATGGCCCGGTCAGCGGCAAAGTGCTGCCGGCCAGCGGGGCCCCGCAGATGGGCGCCGCGCCGGATGATGCCATCGACCAGGTGGCGAAGCTTATCGCCCAGGCGAAGAACCCGATCTTCCTGCTCGGCCTGATGGCCAGCCAGCCGGAAAACAGCAAGGCGCTGCGCCGTTTGCTGGAGACCAGCCATATTCCAGTCACCAGCACCTATCAGGCCGCCGGAGCGGTGAATCAGGATAACTTCTCTCGCTTCGCCGGCCGGGTTGGGCTGTTTAACAACCAGGCCGGGGACCGTCTGCTGCAGCTTGCCGACCTGGTGATCTGCATCGGCTACAGCCCGGTGGAATACGAACCGGCGATGTGGAACAGCGGCAACGCGACGCTGGTGCACATCGACGTGCTGCCCGCCTATGAAGAGCGCAACTATACCCCGGATGTCGAGCTGGTGGGCGATATCGCCGGCACTCTCAACAAGCTGGCGCAAAATATCGATCATCGGCTGGTGCTCTCCCCGCAGGCGGCGGAGATCCTCCGCGACCGCCAGCACCAGCGCGAGCTGCTGGACCGCCGCGGCGCGCAGCTCAACCAGTTTGCCCTGCATCCCCTGCGCATCGTTCGCGCCATGCAGGACATCGTCAACAGCGACGTCACGTTAACCGTGGACATGGGCAGCTTCCATATCTGGATTGCCCGCTACCTGTACAGCTTCCGCGCCCGCCAGGTGATGATCTCCAACGGCCAGCAGACCATGGGCGTCGCCCTACCCTGGGCCATCGGCGCCTGGCTGGTCAATCCTGAGCGCAAAGTGGTCTCCGTCTCCGGCGACGGCGGCTTCCTGCAGTCGAGCATGGAGCTGGAGACCGCCGTCCGCCTGAAAGCCAACGTGCTGCACCTGATCTGGGTCGATAACGGCTACAACATGGTCGCTATCCAGGAAGAGAAAAAATATCAGCGCCTGTCCGGCGTCGAGTTCGGGCCGATGGATTTTAAAGCCTATGCCGAATCCTTCGGCGCGAAAGGGTTTGCCGTGGAAAGCGCCGAGGCGCTGGAGCCGACCCTGCGCGCGGCGATCGACGTCGACGGCCCGGCGGTAGTGGCCATCCCGGTGGATTATCGCGATAACCCGCTGCTGATGGGCCAGCTGCATCTGAGTCAGATTCTGTAAGTCATCACAATAAGGAAAGAAAAATGAAAAAAGTCGCACTTGTTACCGGCGCCGGCCAGGGGATTGGTAAAGCTATCGCCCTTCGTCTGGTGAAGGATGGATTTGCCGTGGCCATTGCCGATTATAACGACGCCACCGCCAAAGCGGTCGCCTCCGAAATCAACCAGGCCGGCGGCCGCGCCATGGCGGTGAAAGTGGATGTTTCTGACCGCGACCAGGTATTTGCCGCCGTCGAACAGGCGCGCAAAACGCTGGGCGGCTTCGACGTCATCGTCAACAACGCCGGCGTGGCGCCATCCACGCCGATCGAGTCCATTACCCCGGAGATTGTCGACAAAGTCTACAATATCAACGTCAAAGGGGTGATCTGGGGCATCCAGGCGGCGGTCGAGGCCTTTAAGAAAGAGGGTCACGGCGGGAAAATCATCAACGCCTGTTCCCAGGCCGGCCACGTCGGCAACCCGGAGCTGGCGGTATATAGCTCGAGTAAATTCGCCGTACGCGGCTTAACCCAGACCGCCGCTCGCGACCTCGCGCCGCTGGGCATCACGGTCAACGGCTACTGCCCGGGGATTGTCAAAACGCCGATGTGGGCCGAAATTGACCGCCAGGTGTCCGAAGCCGCCGGTAAACCGCTGGGCTACGGTACCGCCGAGTTCGCCAAACGCATCACCCTCGGCCGCCTGTCCGAGCCGGAAGATGTCGCCGCCTGCGTCTCCTATCTTGCCAGCCCGGATTCTGATTATATGACCGGTCAGTCATTGCTGATCGACGGCGGGATGGTCTTTAACTAATAAAAAAAGCTCTGACATGGCTTGCCCCTGCTTTCGCGCAGGGGCTTTTTTTGGTTTGGGTGTAAGTGTAAGCATCCCGGAGAAACGAAGCATCGATATTTGAGGGCTTCTGGCGTTCTCACTTACGCTTCGACACGACGTGGGCAATCTGACTGGGATGAAGGTCTGATTTGAGCGAGGAGCGGAAGTTCGGGAACGGGATAGCTCCATTGATGACTTTATGCTACGTGTTAAACCACAGGTAATGGAGTTGCTGCCGGAGAAAGTAGTATTCTTTAGACTGAGATCTTTTGAAAGGAACTGTAGTTGCTATAAAATTGAGGAACCAAATTTTTTAGCTTTTAAAAAATAAAATATTATCTCTTTTAGAAATTAGATAAGCAGGAGAAAAGCTATGATATCGATAATAAAGGACCTATTTAGTAACCAAGTGGGTTCCGCAGTCATTCTTACTATCATTGGAGCGATTACAAAAAAGTATATTCAGTTTCATCGCAGAGACTTTTTTTCACGCTCATCCTCCGAGCAGATAAAAGCAGTCGAATGGCTTAGAACCTCTTCTGTACCCATCTCCGATCCGTTAGCAAAGGCGGAACAGCAGTTCCGCCTACAGTCGTTCGGACTGCATAGAGATTGGCTTTTATCTTATAAAATCATATGCTTGAGTTCCGATTATGCACAGTCATTGATTCCGTCCTTGAAGGCAGTCTTGCGTTATCAGGGCATGTACACAATTACTAACGGGAATATATACCCTCATAAATTCCATAAGTGGATAATACCTTTTGTGTTAATATCGTTGCTATTATATATCGGTGCTGAGATATCAGAGGTTCT
>OJUJ01000078.1_pt1 | contig 40534 bp, 57 predicted proteins | sample 1599951 | NCBI WGS metagenome assembly OJUJ01 (sample SAMN04436643, study PRJEB24849) | human gut metagenome | biome: human gut; feature: NICU; material: stool | host: Homo sapiens | place: USA: Saint Louis, MO | collected 2010-04-07 | reverse complement strand
TTGGCCTTGAAACGGCTGGACACTTCCGCCACCACCTGCTCTGGTGGTAAACGCTTATATTTTTCCCCGCGGGGATATTTTCAAATCGAACCCTGGGTTCTGAGATGTCCTAGAGAACCGGTTGCTTCTTCCCGGTAGGATTTTTCAGAGTTGGTCCTCCTCTAGGACGTCCCAGAACTCAGGGTAACTCTGTCGAAAGGAACGAAGACTCGTGGCGCGGACTCCAAAAGCCCCGCGCACTCCCGAAGAATCGGAGAATAGGCTGATCAATCTCGCAGTGGCATTAGCCGAGAAGCAGCTGCGAGACGGTACGGCTTCGCCGTCGACGATCAATCACTACCTCAAGCTAGCTGGCGAACGCGACAAGCTCGAAAGAGAGAAGCTTCGCCAGGAAACCGAGCTCGTCAAGGCCAAGGCAGAAAGCATTGCGTCTGCCGCACGCACCGAGGAGCTTGTTAAGGAAGCCGTCGACGCCATGAGGAGGTACTCCGGTGGATCTGAAGACGTATTCTGAATGCATTGAGCTACCATCCTTCGAGGAACGATACCGATACCTGCGTCTAACCGGCGTAGTTGGAGAACAGACGTTTGCACATCAGAGACATCTGAATCAAACGTTCTACACGTCCCGGGAGTGGCGCGATCTACGCAACCATATCATCACCCGAGATTTCGGAAGAGACCTCGCGTGCGAAGGTTACGAAATTTTTGATGCGTTGTACATACATCACATCAATCCAATCACCCCCGACGACGTCCTGCACCGAAGTAGGTCGCTCCTGGATCCGGAGAATCTCATTACGGTGTCTCTCGACACCCATAATGCGATTCACTACGGAACACTGGAGACCTCCCGGTTCGTCGGTCATGTCCGAACGGAAGGAGATACAATTCTATGGTAAATGTACTCCAAAGTGTAAAGGACTATCTCGGTATCGAGGAAGATGACACGTCATTCGACGGCGCCATCACTGCCCATATCGACGTCTCGATATTCACGCTCGGTCAGATCCTGTCCGAGACTCCGGAATACACCGCCGATACGGATTCGGAATCGATTCCGAAAGAAGTCCTCATGTACATCAAGCTTAGTACCAAGCTACTCTTCGATCCGTCGGCTTCGGCTACGGTACAGGATGCTATTACTAAGGCCAAGAACGAACTCGAATGGAGGATGAGCGTTGACACACCCATACGATAACTCTCTCGCCCATTTCGGTGTTAAGGGTATGCGTTGGGGCGTCCGTCGCGACCCCGGTCGAGGAGTAGTGGTTCGGAACAACCCATACCAGAGCCGAAAGCAGGAAGCTCGGAGTATGTCGAACCAAGAGCTCCAAAACCGGATTGCCCGAGCGAATCTAGAGCGCCAGTATCTGGCACTCGCCCCTCAATCGGCATCCAAGCGGATCGCCAGCAAGTTCAAGTCGAGCTTCGAGGATCAGTTGATTAAGAAGGGCGCGTCGATGGCTGTTAACAGTGCATTTCTTGGCGCAGACTTCGCGTTCAACCGCATCAAGGATCCCGAGTCTTCAATGTTCCTTAAGAAGGGAGAATCGATCTACAATGTATGGTCCCAGATTCGACCCAAGTGATTCCCTCGCCCATTTCGGTGTTAAGGGTATGCGCTGGGGTGTCCGAAAGGACCCCGTGCGCGAGGCGGCCCGCAAGGCTGGTTACCAGGCGGCCAAGGAGCGTCACCACGCTGTCGACCCTCAGCGGCTGACTTCCCACAAGAAGCGAATTCGTAAGATCAACGAATCCAACGAGACGCTCAACTACTACAAGAACCACCAGAACCACGAGGACTTCCTGAAGGGGTACCGTGACTACGCGGTGAAGGCGGTTCACGTCTACACCGGCACGGGCATTCGGATGCCTAAGAACGAACCTCGAACCCGAGAGTACGCGCAGCAGTTCCTCGACCAGGCGGTCAACGCATACGAGCGCCAGTTCCAGACGGCGGTTGGAAACCTTCAGTAACCACCATGCTGTCCAACACAGAAACTCCGAAATACTATGCGGAGTTCCGTGACGCAGTAATCCGAGGAGACATTCCTGTCTGTCAGGAGGTCTCTAAGGAGATGAATAGGATCGATCAGCTGATCGAGAATCCTCGGTACTATTACGATAGTACTGCCATTGACGGGTTCATCGCTTACTGTGAAGCGGAACTCACTCTGACCGATGGTTCCCCAGTTAAGATGCTCCCATCTTTCAAACTGTGGGCGGAGTCGCTTCTGTCATGGTTCTACTTCGAAGAACTTTCAGTATACGAGCCTTACGAAGACGGACATGGCGGACGCTATGTCACCAAGCGTATCAAGAAGCGACTCGTTAACAAGCAATACCTGATCGTGGCTCGAGGTGCGGCTAAGTCAATGTACGCTGCGTTCCTGCACGCGTACTTTCTCAACATAGACTCGTCCTCGACTCACCAGATTGCAACAGCCCCAACAATGGCCCAGGCTGAAGAGACATTGTCTCCGATCCGAACAGCTGTCGCGAGAACACCGGGGCCTCTGTTCAAATTCCTCACGGTAGGTTCTCTGCAAAACACCACTGGTAACCGGGCAATGCGTCAGCAGCTTGCGTCCACCAAGAAGGGTGTTGAGAACTTTCTGAATGGATCTCTCATCGAGGTCCGTCCTATGAGGATCGACAAGCTTCAGGGCCTAAGAACAAAGATCAACACCGTCGACGAATGGCTTTCCGGCGATGTTCGAGAGGATGTCGTTGGTGCTCTAGAGCAGGGCGCGTCTAAGATCGACGACTGGTTGATCGTTGCTATCTCTTCCGAGGGTACCGTTCGTAACTCGGTTGGCGACAGCATCAAAATGGAACTTGCGAAGATCCTAAAGGGCGAGTACTACGACCCTCACACGTCTATCTGGCATTACCGTTTGGATGATGTGAGTGAAGTAGGTAATCCTGACATGTGGATGAAGGCTCAGCCAAACATCGGAAGGACCGTATCGTACGAGACATATCAGCGCGACGTGAATCGTGCCGAGAATGTCCCCGAAGCTAGGAACGACATCCTCGCTAAGCGATTTGGTATCCCGATGGAAGGCTACACATACTTCTTCACTTATCAGGAGACGCTGCCCCATCGCCAACGAGAGTTCTGGGGAATGCCGTGCGCTATGGGTCTCGACCTTTCACAGGGTGATGACTTCTGTGCGTTCACATTCCTCTTCCCTCTAACGTCTGATAGCTTCGGTGTCAAGACTAGATGCTACATCTCGTCGAGAACCCACCTAAAACTGCCGGGCGCAGCTAGAGAGAAGTACGAACACTTCATTCGCGAAGGATCTCTTCGAGTCCTTGATGGCACAATCCTGGACATGATGGAAGTCTATGACGACGTCGTTTCGTTCATCGAGGAGAATGAGTACGATGTTCGGGCTGTAGGCTTCGACCCATACAACGCTAAAGACTTCATCATGCGATGGAGTACTGAACACGGTGAGTATGGAATTGTCAAGGTCATCCAGGGCGCCAAAACCGAGTCGGTTCCTCTTGGCGAGCTGAAAGCCCTCGCTCAAGACAGGCATCTGCATTTCGATCAAGAACTCATGTCCTACGCCATGGGTAATTCCATCGTCATGTCGGATACAAACGGCAACCGTAAGCTGTACAAGAAGCGCGCCGATCAAAAGATCGATGCGGTCGCGGCTATGATGGACGCTCTTGTGGCGTACAAACAGAATCGCGACGAATTCGAATAGAAAGGAGGTGACATGGGTCGTCTCGCACACGCATGGAATGCTTTCATGAATCCGGAGGTAAAACAATCCCCGTTTAACGTGGAATTGCGGTCTAGTACCCCGATGGATCGATCGCCGCTTCGATATATCCCTCAGTCGAACATCATCGACACCATTTTCAACCAAATTGCGGTTGATGTGGCCAAGATCAGTATTCGACATGTCCGATGTGCAATCGATAAGACATATATCGAAGACCTTCCGACAGGTCTTAATGACTGTCTTACGGTTGCGCCGAACATGGATCAGACTCCTCGGTCATTCATGCAGGACCTATGTCTTACGATCCTCGAAGAAGGCGTCGCTGCGATAGTCCCCACGGATTATTCGAAGGCTCCTGTAGGCACCAATTCATATGACGTATACAATCTGAGAGTTGGTAGGATTACCCAGTTCAAGACGTCCTCGCTCATTGTAGATGTCTATAATGAGAAGACTGGACGACGAGAACCGGTCGAACTTCCTAAGCGTCTCGTGGCGGTCGTTCAGAATCCGCTGGCATCGATCACCTCTAGTCGAGGATCCCTAGCTTCCAGACTCAGTTCCAAGCTCCGGATCCTGGATAGTATTGACAACGCTGCTGCAGGTAAGAAACTAGACCTTATCGTACAGCTCCCATACACCGTTCGAACCGAACGACGTAAGGAAGAAGCTGAAAAGCGGATGAAGGACGTCGAACGTCAGCTGTCCAATGGACAATTCGGCATCGCCTATATGGATGCTGCCGAAAAGTTCACTCAGCTGAACCGTCCTGCGGAGAACAACTTGCTCGAACAGATCAAGTATCTGACGCAGCAGTTGTACAACACTCTCGGAATGCCTGAAGCAGTGTTCAATGGCACTGCCGATGAGCAGACTATGCTTAACTACTACAACCGCACAATCGAACCAATTGTCGCGGAGATTACGTTGAGCATGGCCAAGACGTTCATCACCAAGACAGCGCGAACTCAGGGTCAAACCGTGGATTACTTCCGTGACCCGTTCCAGAACGTGTCGATCGCCAAGGTATCGGAGATCGCACAGGCCATGGTCACCACTCAGATCATGACCCCCAACGAGGTACGATCTTATCTGGGTCTGCCTCGAAGCGAAGAGCCAGTCGGCGACTCGCTAAGCAACCCGAACATCAACCCTATGGGTGATGCTTCTATGGCACCGCCCGAAGAACCAACCGAAGAGGAAGAAAATGACGGATTCGACGTTTGATTTCTCCGGGTGGGCGACCAAGAACGATATTCGGTGCAGTGACGGGCGAACTATTCGCCACAACGCATTCGCAGACAACGACGGTGACGTGGTCCCTCTTGTCTGGCAGCACGGTCACAACGACACCAACAACGTTCTTGGCCACGTCCGACTGGAAAACCGAGCCGAAGGCGTTTACGCTTACGGCTACTTCAACGACACGCCTGCTGCAAACAATGCTCGGGAGCTGCTCAAGCATGGTGATGTCGACTCTATGTCGATCTACGCCAACAACCTCACCCAGAGTGGTGGGGATGTCCAGCACGGCAACATCGTCGAGGTTTCTCTGGTCTTGTCCGGCGCTAATCCCGGCGCCAAGATCGAAAACATCGCTCTCGCCCACGGCGACGGCACCTACGAAGCAACGGATGAGGCGTATATTATGACCGGCGAACACCTCGCACACGCAGACACCCCCGAGAAGCCAGCTGACAAGCCGGCTGACAAGACCGAGGGAACTTCCGAAGGCAAGACGATTAAGGACATCGTCGAGTCGATGAACAACGATCAGAAGGAAGTTCTCTATTTCCTCATCGCCAAGGCCGCTGAGGGAGAAATGAAGCCCGACACCGATTCGGAGCCCAACAAGGAAGGAGCCCCCGTGGCACACAGCAACATCTTCGAGAACGATGGTACGCCCAACGAGGGCGATACCCTGTATCACTCCACCATCGACACCGCCTTCAAGGATGCCGTCCGCACTAAGGCCAACTCCATGCGAGATGTCTTCATGACAATCGCTGAGTCCAACGGCCTCTCGCACGCCGACATCGCTCACGCCGAGAAGACCTACGGTATTTCCAACATCGACCTTCTGTTCCCCGACGCCAAGAACCTCGACGTCCCGCCGGCCTTCATCGACCGCGATCAGTCTTGGGTCAAGCCGGTCCTGAACGGCACGCACCACACGCCCTTCACCCGCATCAAGTCGATGCAGGCTGACATCACGGCGGATGAGGCCCGAGCCAAGGGTTACATCACCGGTTCGCGCAAGAAGGAAGAGGTCTTCAAGCTTCTGAAGCGCGTCACCGGCCCGACGACGATCTACAAGATGCAGAAGTTTGACCGTGATGATCTGCTGGACATCACCGACTTCGATGTCATCGCCTGGGTCAAGGCGGAGATGCGCAACAAGCTGGACGAGGAACTCGCCCGCGCCATCCTCATTGGTGATGGTCGCTCCAACTCTGATCCGTACAAGGTCAACGAGGAGAACATCCGACCCATCCTCAAGGAGGACGACCTCTACTGCATCAAGAAGGATCTCGGCGCCGGTAAGTCTGTCGACCAGATCATCGATGAACTCATTCGTGCTCAGGACGACCTGGAGGGCACCGGCACGCCGACTCTGTTCTGTTCAAAGTCCTTCGTGACCGACATGCTCCTGCTCAAGGACAAGATGGGTCACTACCTGTACCCGACGAAGCAGGCGCTCGCGGATCGTCTTGGTGTCACGGCCATCATCGACGTTCCTCAGATGAAGGGTCTGAAGACCGGCGCAGCGAACGACAAGGACGTTCTGGCCATCATCGTCAACCTGTCCGACTACAATGTCGGCACGGACCGCGGAGGGGAAGTAACGATGTTCGATGACTTCGACATCGATTTCAACCAGCAGAAGTATCTGCTGGAAACCCGCGTCTCCGGCGCCCTCACCAAGGTCAAGTCGGCCATGGTCGTCACCGGTAAGCCGGCTCAGGCTGCCTGATGAAGTTCTCCGGGCAAGTCGGCATCGCTACGGAATGGGAGATGTCACCCGGAGTCCTCACCGAGTCCATCGAGCCCCGGAACTGTCGTGGAGATCTCATTCGTCTTACCCGACGTATGAATTCATCTCCCGTGGTTCCGGGGCTCTCCATGGGTAACACATTCTCATTCATCGCGGACCCATACACGCTTGACAACTTCCTCAACATTCGTTACATCCGTTGGCGAAATGTCAATTGGGCCGCCACCTCGGTTGAACTTCAACCTCCTAGGATTCTAGTCACTGTCGGAGGTCCCTACAATGCGTAGCGACTTTCACAATAGACTCGAACGTCTAGGTTGCCGAGCCTATTTCCAACCTCCGTCGAATGTCTCAATGGGATACCCGTGTATCGTATATGAGCTCGACCGGATTGTGAAGAAACGCGCCGATAATGGCGTATATCTGAAGACTCGGCGCTACCAGGTGAAGCTCATCACCAAGAACCCAGACGATCCGATGGTCGATGCACTCGCGTCGATGGTCCACTCTGAGTTCGAACGACATTACACTACAGATACGTTGAACCACTTCGTGTTCAACATCTACGACGTTAAGGAGTGACCATGACGGCACTTATCTGGGACAAGACCGGCGAGCACGTCTACGAGACTGGCGTGAACAACGGTGTCCTGTACAAGTACGACAAGACGACTAAGGCCTACAAGAATGGCGTGGCCTGGAACGGTCTGACGACCGTGACCATGTCTCCCGAGGGCGCAGAATCCAACGCGGTCTACGCCGACAACATCAAGTACCTCGACCTCATCAGCGCGGAAGAGATGAAGTTCACCATCGAAGCGGTGACGTACCCGGACGAGTTTGCTGAGTGCGACGGTACCGCGTCTATCGCTGAAGGTGTCTTCATCGGTCAGCAGGAGCGCGCCAAGTTCGCGTTCTCCTACAAGACCAAGGTCGGCAATGACCAGGATTCCGAGGCCGGCTACAAGCTGCACATCGTCTACAACGCAACGGCTGCTCCTTCCGAGCGTGCCTACGCGACGGTGTCCGACTCTCCCGAGGCCATCACGTTCTCTTGGGAGTGCAGCACGACCCCCGTCCCGGTCAAGGGCCACAAGCCCACCGCGGAGCTCATCATCGACTCCACCAAGGTCGACGCCGAGAAGCTCAAGAAGATCGAGGCCAAGCTCTACGGTGATGAGTCCGGGCAGCCCACGCTGCTCACCCCGGATGAGGTCCTCGCGCTGCTCGCGTGAGTAACCTCGTTCTAGTGCTCGACTTCCCCGAGCACGACCTGTTCGACCGAGAGACGGAGGAGTTCACGACTCTCCCGGCTGCCCAGCTAACGCTTATGCACAACCTCCTATCGGTTGTACGCTGGGAATCAAAATGGAAGAGATCTTTCGTTGATCGTCCTCCGTCCTCGGTTGAAGAGGTGCTGGACTACGTGAAATGCATGGCTGAGGGTCAGCAAGACGTTCCCGCCATGTTGGATCGGCTTACTCGTCCGCAGGTAGAGTCAATTAAGGCGTATATCTCGGACCCGATGACTGCCTCGACCATGCTTTCACGTCCAGGTCAGGCTAAGTCTTCTGAAAAGATGACTTCAGACCTGATCTACTACTATATGGTGGCATTCCAGATCCCGTTTGAGGCTGAGGAGTGGCACCTGAACCGTTTGCTTATGCTGATCCGAATCTGCAACGCAAAGCAGAGTGCGGGCCAGAAGACAAACGCTAAGAGCGCTGCCTCGCAGCGTGCCGCACTGAATAGAGCCCGACGAGCTCGGGCAGGAAGTAGTGGATAATGGGTACGAATGACCCCCAGATTCCCGCCGACGCGCAGATTGCGCCCGGTCAGGATCCCCACGAGGATGCCGAACGCGAAATCTTCGAAGGGAAGGTGTCCTAATGAGTAAGATCGACGAGGTTCTCAACCACGCCGCCTACCGAATCGGCTACTACGCCCCTGACGACCCGGAACCGGGCTCGGAGGCAGGTCGCTACTGCGCCAACAAGATGGGCCAGCCCTGGCTTGCCGGGCCTTCCACATCCATCTATTGGTGCATGTGCTTCGTCTCGATGGTCTTCGACATGGCCGGTATGGTCGGTGCTATTGGAGGTTTCTCCTACAACACCGACGTTACCAAGGGCCGTATGCGCAAGGTCTCCATCGAAGACGCTCAGCGCGGCGACGTCGTCCTATACGATTGGGACGAAGATGGCGTTACCGACCATGTCGGTATCGTCGAAGCAAACCTCGGTGGTGGATGGCTGCAGACCATCGAGGGTAACACCTCCTCGTCCAACGCAGGCTCTCAGTCTGCCGGTAACGGTGTCTGGCGTCGTCAGCGCTACTACGGCATTGACTGTGTCCTTCGCCCTGATTGGGGCGCCGAGGGAGGCACCGAGGACGACACTCCCGCCAGTGATGCAAATGCGATGACTGACGGTTACTGGGGTCGTGCGGTTACGTACGCGCTCCAGGCATCCCTCGGAACTCCTGCCGACGGCATCGTCTCCGATCAGGACATCGACAACGAGGACTACTTCCCGGCCGCCGGCACTGGTTGGGAATGGGTGCGCGACCCCGAATCGGGTTCCGCAGTCATCGAAGCTCTCCAGGAGAAGCTGAAGTGCGAGGTCGACGGTATCGCTGGTGTCGAGACCATCACGGCCCTTCAGTGGCATCTCCGTGGCCTGGGCTACGATCTCACGTGCGATGGCTACTTCGGCCTTCGCACAGGCATTGCTCTCCAGGATGCCCTCAAGGCGGGCACTCTCTGGGGCTGATGTCAAAATGGCATCATTTGTGGTCAGGGGCAGCTACTCCAAAACGGAACGGTGGTTGAACAAACTAGCCAAAGGCGATCTAGTGAGTAATCTCAACTCACTAGGCCGTCAAGGAGTAGCTGCCCTGGCCGCAGCCACCCCCGTCGATAGCGGTTTGGCCGCTCAGTCATGGGATTACCGGATCACCAAGGGTTCGGGATACCTTGAAATCGAGTGGTATAACACCGACGTCGAAAACGGATACTCTGTAGCAGTCGGTATTCAGTACGGTCATGGTACTGGCACTGGAGGTTATATTCAGGGTACCGACTACATCAATCCGGCTATGCGGCCGGTCTTCAAAGAGATTGAACAAGCCATTGAAAGGGCGGTGAAGTAATGTCGACCTCAATCGAGGACAAGGTCGTAAGCCTTAAGTTCGACAACGTCCAGTTCTCGAAGGGCGTCGGCGAATCACAGAAGTCCCTGGAGCAGCTGAACAAGGCTCTTCAGATGAAGAATGGAACCAAGGGTCTCGACGACATCGAGTCTCGAGCTTCTCGGTTCAATCTTTCCGCTCTTGCAGATGCCCCTCAGGCAGTCGCTGAGAAGTTCAGCTTCCTGGCCACAACCGCTGCAGTCGCTCTTGGTAACATCGCGGCCAAGGCTATCTCTACCGGAGCAACTCTCCTTAACTCGTTCACAATGCAGCCCATTATGGACGGTTTTGGTGAGTACGAAACTAAGATGGGTTCCATCCAGACCATCTTGGCAAATACCGCTTCCAAGGGTACGACCCTGGATCAGGTTACCAGCGCTCTCGATACCCTGAACACATACGCTGATAAGACTATTTACAACTTCGCGGAGATGACTCACAACATCGGTCTCTTCACGAACGCGGGTCTTGGCGTTGAGGAATCGGCGTCGATGATTAAGGGTTTCTCGAACGCTGCGGCGGCTTCGGGTACCACCTCTTCGGCGGCAGCTAATGCTGCTTACCAGCTTTCTCAGGCTCTTTCGGCAGGCACCATTAAGCTCATGGACTGGCGATCGCTTACGAACGCTGGCATGGGTAACAAGAACATGCAGGAAGGTCTAATCCAGATCGCAGATGCGATGGGAACCCTTTCTTCTAGTGGAACTTCGGCTGAAAAGGTTCAGGAGAACTTTAACGACAGCCTCTCTAAGGGCTGGCTGACCGCTGATGTCATGTCGAAGTACCTTCAGATCATGGCTGGTGATATTGACGCCGCTGCCATGGCTGAGATGGGCCTTACGGACGCACAGATCGAGCAGTTCCAGATCCAGCAGAAGAATGCCGAAGAAGCCGCGACGAAGGTTCGAACCTTCACACAGCTTATTGGAACGATCCAGGAAACCATTGGTTCCGGATGGGCGAAGACGTTCGAGATCCTCCTCGGAAACTTCGACGAGGCTTCCGAACTCTTCACCAACATCAACAACGTGATCAGTCCGATGATCGACGGAATGTCTGATGCTCGAAACGCTCTTCTTCAGGGATGGGCGGATCTCGGGGGTCGTAAGGACATCATCGATGGTCTTGCTTCCGCGTTTAACAGTGTGTCGAGTATTATCGGCACGATCGGCAAGGCGTTCAAGGAAATCTTCCCGCCAATCGCTGCCGAAAACCTCAAGACGATCTCTGAAGGCTTTAAGAACTTCATGAAGGCTCTCGAGCCTAGTGAAGAAAGCTTGAGGCGACTCGGGATCGTTGCTAAGACGGTCTTCGCATTCCTGAAGGTGTTTGTCGACACGGTCTCCGCAGGATTCCGAGTCATGAGCGCCGGGGTTAGTCGAGCCATGCAAACGGTTCGGAAGGCGCTCGACATGCTGCCCATCGGTAGCGTCATCGATAGTCTCGATGGTGTAGGAGAGAAGCTTGCTAGCTGGACCGGCATTGCGGACCTTGCAGCGAAGTCGATCGAACAGATCAACAAGTTCTTCGACTTCCTGGACCAGCAACTGGAGCACCTTAAGCCGACGATCACTGAAGCCGTGAAGGAATTCATGGATTTCTTCAAGACGTGGGCTGCCGGACTTTCTGGCGCTGACGGTGGGGAAGGGTTCGCGTCAAAATGGCAGGAATCCATCACGAAGGTTAAGAACGCGCTTACCTCTGCGAAGACCGCGATCTCGAACTTCTTCAGTACTCACTTCAATGAGGACACTCTCGCCAATATCTGGACTCGAATTAAGGAGACCATTAACAAGTTTGTCGAGTGGCTCAAGGGCATTTCCATCGGCGAGATCCTGACCAAGGGTCTTGCTGCCGGCGGTGTCGGTGCTTTGGTCGTAGGAATCGTTAAGAGCTTCGACGGGCTCATGAACATATTCCAGGCATTCACGAGGGTCGGCAACGGCTTCGCTGGGCTTCTGGACGGTGTTCGAGATGCGATCAAGGGTTATGAGACAGAGCTCAAGTCCAAGGCAATCATCAACATCGCCAAGGCTATTGCGATCCTTGCCGGTGCTATTTTCCTTCTGTCACTAATCCCGCTGAAGGACATTGCGGTTTCTACAACTGCGGTTGGTGTGGCGCTTGCAGCGCTAGTCGGCGGCCTTTGGGCGATGGACAAGTACACCAAGGATCCTAAGAAGGTCGCTGTGATGTCGACGGCTCTGGTGTCACTATCAGTGGCTGTGTTCATCCTTTCGGTGGCTGCCAAAAACCTTGCCAAGGTGCCTACAGAGTCCATAATTGCATCGACTACAGCAGTTACAACGCTCCTGATCGCTCTTGTTAGCATGACCAGGGTGCTTTCGGGCGCTAAGAGCCTTGCCAAGAAGATATTGGTCCTATTGGTCATGGCTGTAGCGGTCTACATCCTAGCCAAGGCAGTCGCTAAGATCGCCGACATTCCCATCGATAAGATGGCTGTCGCCGGTGGCGTCATTGCTGGCCTGACTGTGGCTCTAGGACTCATGAGTCGTCTCATGAAGACTCAAAAGGCCAAAGCAGGTCCTCTATTGGCTATGGTCGGTGTGGCTGCAGCTGTGTATATTCTGGGTAAGTCCGTTGCTCAACTTGGAAAGCTCGGACAGAAGAACCTGGAACAGGGCCTTCTCGCAACACTCATCATCTTGTTCGCACTTGGTATCTTCATGAACTTCTCTAAGCTGAAGTCCGTGAAGGCGAGTAGCATGTTGATGTTCGTTGCGGTGGCTATCGCCATCGCGGCAATCGGATACGTCATTGCGAAGCTCGCCACCCTTAGCGAGGACAAGATTGCGGCCGGTACCGCCACAGTTCTGATGATCATGGCCGGTATGGGCGTGCTGATGAAAGTCTCCCAAAAGGAAGACGGCGTCAAGTCTGCGTTCAAGGCTGGTGCATTCCTAGGAATCGCAAAGGCGGTCAACGCTATCGCGAACAGCATCATCGCTCTAGGTGCACTTGACCAGGGAGCACTTATTCAGGGCGGTATCGCAGTCGCAATAGTCATGGCGGCCATGGGTATCATGATGTTCGCGATGTCTAAGCTAGAGAACGCCACCGAACTGGTGGAAGTCGCTCTGTCGTTCTTGGGACTTGCTGCCGCCATGTATATTGTGGCCCTCGCAATCGCTAAGATCGCGGAACTTCCCATGGAAGGTGTCGTCACATCGGTTCTGGCGCTGATGGTTGCGGTTGGCTACATGGCTCTGATTGCTACACTAGCGGAAGGTTCACTTGCTGGCGCTGGCGCTATCCTCCTGCTCTCTATAGCAGTTATTGCTCTGGCAGTTGGCTTGCAGATGCTCGTTGCGATGGGACCGGAAGCTCTGGCGATCGGTATTATCGCGATGGCAGCCGCTCTTGCGGTACTCATCATCGCGGGCTATGCCGCGGAAGGCGCAGCATTGGGTCTTCTGATCCTGGTAGCAGTCATTGCGGCTATGGGCTTGGCATGTCTCCTTGCCGGTGTTGGCGTCTTGGCGCTCGGCGTCGGTATGGGAATGCTAGTCGCGGCTCTAATCTCAGCAGGGGCCGTAGCCTGGTCGTCAATCGGCAAAATGACAGTAGCTCTGATTGCATTCGCCGTCGCAGGTCTTGCAGCTGCTCCGGCAGCGCTTGCTCTTGGGGCCGGTCTACTCATGATGGGCGCCGGTCTACTTATGGGTGGTATTGGTATGCGAATCATGACAGGCGCTATCAAGCCGTTCATCCAGGCGATCAACCAGGCCGACCAGATTGGCGTTGTCGCAGTGACAAAGCTTACCGCTGCAATCGCTGCAATCGGTGGTGCTGCTGCATTGGCAGCCCCTGGTATGATGATGTTCGGCGTGGGTATTGCTCTGGCAGGCGTTGGTCTGCTGGCGTTTGCGATCGGCGGTCTGGCTGCAGCAGCGGTCGCTCCGCTTCTTGGCAAGGGGTTCTCCTCTGGCATTGACCAGCTGAACGCTGCACTCACCCGGATGGCACCCGTGGTTACAAGCTTTGCCACTTCGGCGACAACGCTTATGACCTCGGCAACCACCCTTGGGTCCACGGTGTCGAGTGCGTTCATGGGAATCTCACTAGCGATAGCTTCGTGCATTCCGATGATTCTCATGTCCACAGTGATGTTCCAGTCGCTGGGTTCGGAGACGGTTACCAACATTGTGGCGGGTCTGCAGGCGGCAACGCCTCAGATCACTGTCGCAATGACGACATTTGTCATGACTATGTTCATGACGTTTGTCAGCCGCATGGCCCTCGGTCAGCCGTTGGTCTATGCGGGTATGATGGCCCTCGCCAACCATATTTCGCTAGCCATTACGAGAATCAGCAGTATGGTTCGCATGTCGATCAACATGCTGGTCATGGACATGATGAGCGCCCTCTCCTCAGGCCTCTCAAACCTGAGTAATTCCGTATACTCGTCTGCGATGCAGACTGGTTACTGGATGGCCGAGGGCCTTCGTATCGGTTTCACAAACCAGCGAGCGGCTCTTGTTGAGATGGCCCGATCGACTGCAGCAGCAATGCTGGCGGCCGCAAATGCGGAACTAAAAGTCAACTCTCCTTCCAAGAAGTTCAAGGAAACTGGTCACTGGGCTGCCAAGGGCCTGGAGATTGGTTGGACCGACACTGCGGTTAACGCCGTGGACGCGGTCACTCGAACGGCCGAAGAGTTTGACGAAGCGTTCCGTGGCATCATCGAGTCCATTGACATGGATGAGATCTCCGATGACATCAACCCGGTCATCACTCCCGTCCTGGACCTCTCTGAGGCCAAGGCAGGGGCTGACGACCTGCGCTCGATGTTTGGTAACGAGTCCTTCCGTGGCGTTCAGAACGCTGCGTCTGGAATCAGCACCCAATCTTCGAGTGAAGGTGGTCAAAATGGCAGTCAGAAGACTGTCGTGTTCAACCAGTACAACAACTCGCCGAAGGCTTTGAACGAGGTAGAGATCTACCGTCAGACAAAGTCTTCAATCTCTAGGATTGCAAGAGTATGATCTACACCATCATCGCAACCAATGCGAAGGGTGACTCAGTTGAACTGGACCTGGCCAATCCCTGGGCCGGAGGCATCGCTGTAACGGGTGCTTCCGGCTTGGGGCCGGCCGAAGGTACAATCAATACGGTCAACTTCGCGACGTCGGACGGGGCCCTCTTCAATTCTTCGAGGATTAAGTCTCGAGACATCGAGCTAAATCTCAAGTTCATGGGCTCCGACATCGAAGCAGTTCGGCACAAGCTACTTCGTTACTTCCGTGTCAAGCACCCAATTACGCTTGACTTCATTACAGACTATCGGCATACCTACATTACAGGTCATGTCGAGAAGAACGAGATTGATATCTTCTCCAATAGTGAGGGCGCAGACCTTACGATTGTGTGCCCGAACCCGTTCTTCAGGCTCCGAGACCCCGTCAAGGGCAAGAACTCGGTTCGATTCACCACATCTACACCTTCGTTTGAGTTCGAGTTCCAAGATCCAAACTCCGACTCGCCGACTCTTATATTTGGTGAGATGACCGCTACAGGTGAGACTGTGGTGGTCTATGAAGGCGACGCTGATGCTTCCACCATCGTGGATATTCAGTTCCTCGGTCCTGCGTCCGGTGTTAAACTCTACAACACCACTACACAGACCCGAATCAACATCGACACTAACGAGATCTCTCGTCTTCTCGGATCTACCATCCGAGCGGGTGACCGTTTGAGCATTTCTTCAGGTGTCGGTGACAAGTACGTTAAGGCGTATCGAGACGGTAACGTGTATAACGCACTAAGCGCCCTCGACAAGGATTCCGATTGGATTTTCCTGACTCCCGGTGACAACCTGATCACGGTTCGAGCCGACACAGGAATTGACAACGTCTCGGCCATCATCTCGTTCGAAAATCTCTACGAAAGTATCTGATATGGAATTCCGTGTTCTAGACGAAAACTTCAATCAGGTACACGTTCTTGATAATTTCAAGAGCGCCATCTGGACCGATCGATTCTACGAGGCCGGAGATTTCACAATCAAGCTTCCTCTTACGGGGAGTAACCACTTCGAGATCCATATTGGCCGATACGTGTGGAACTCCATGTCAAATCGGATCATGATGATCGAGAAGATCGTCATCAGCTCCGACGCAGATGAAGGATCGATCATGACCATCTCGGGACGTAGTCTCGAGTACCTCATGGCTCGTCGAATCATCTGGGGTATGCGTAGATATCGCACAAGCCTACACGAAGCGATCCGTCTCATGATCGTGGAGAACATGATCAATCCATCCGATCCGAATCGAGCTATGGGTTGGCTCGTATGGGAAGACAACAACGTCGGCACGATGGCTAAGACCTGGGTCGACGTTCAGCACACGGGTGACAACCTGTATACAGCTGTTACAGAGCTCATAGCCAAGCATCACGTTGGTATCGCATTCCTATACGACAGTCCTGGACGAATCAGGGTCCGTCTGGAAGAGGGTGTTAACCGCTCTTACAACCAGAACGCGAACCCATTCGTAGTCTTCTCGCCGAAGTTCGACAATCTCATCTCAGGACGCTACGCCTCCGACATTACCACTCTGAAAACGGTGGCTCTCGTAGGTGGTCCTGGTGAGGGAGCGGATCGTAAGTACGAAACCGTATCTAGTGGAGCTACTTCGGGATGGAATCGACGCGAAGTCTTCATCAATGCGTCGTCTGTACGCGACAAGGATGAAGACAACAACACGATTCCAGAAGCTACGGTCCGCGCAAACCTTCGCGAAGAGGGCACTTCGAAACTGAACAAGTCTGAGAACCAGCATCTCATCGAGTTCGACGGCGAAACGTCCGAGCATACGATGTATGTCTACGGCAAGGACTACAACATCGGCGATCTTGTGCAGATTCAGGACGCGAACGGCTTCAACGTGCCTACACGCCTCATCGAATTCATCCAATCACAGGATGACTCGGAGGTCAAGTTCTATCCAACATTCAAGCAAGACAGTACGAAGTCTTAGGAGTCAAAATGGCAGTAACTTCAGGCTTTTTTAACTCCATCAACGGTGACCGGAAGTACAGCGCTGAACAATTCGGTGCAATCTTCGACGGCGTTATCGTGGATGGAGTCTTCGCCTCTGTCGGAGAAAAGTTCAAGGTCGTTCCCGCCGGTGGAAACACTGTCGAGATTGGCTCCGGTAGGGCTTGGTTCCGACACGTGTGGATTTGGAACGACGCGCCGATCCGTTTGGACCTTGCGTCGGCCGACGTCCTCACAAACCGCATCGACACCATCGTCATTGAGGTGGATACCCGCACTCAGAACCGACGGGCGTCCATTAAGGTCGTCGAAGGTGACCGAGCGAGCACCCCTCGTCGAAAGACGATGCTTCGAGACGCTGGTGTTTACCAGTATCCGATCGCGGACATCTTCCGTAACTCCGGTTCCCAGAAGATCGAGACCCGGAACATCACCTACCTTATCGGCACGGGTGATACGCCATGGGTGACTGGTCCGCTTCAGACGATCAATGCCACGGAAATCTTCGCTCGCTGGGATCGTACCATGAACGAGCAGAAGGCTGAGGCTCAGGCTGCGTACAACGAAGCCACTACGGCTATGCGCAACGAGGCCTACGCCCTTCTCAACGATATTCAGGGCATGATTGGTGGCGACGCCGTCAGCGCTATGGCTGCTCAGATTATCGAGCTGAAGCAGCGGCTTGGCGACGACTCGAGTGGTACGATGCGCTTCGACACCATCGAGGACCATACTGGATCGTCGATCCTGGACAGCAATTCCCAGCCGATTCTCGGCAAGATCGTATATAGGAGGGCGTAATGTCTCGAGTTCGAGACCTGCCTAAGGCAACTGCCGTATCTGCGGGAGACTACCTTCTGATTGATGGACCTTCCGGTACCCGTGCAATTCAGGCAAACAAGATCGGTGGTACTCCGAATGCGGCTGTCGGTCGACAGTTCGCATGGACGGATCTTATTCGTCCCGGTGGCCTTACCCAGCATAACACAGTGGTCCGAATGGAGAACAAGGGTACGTTCGACACCCGTGCAGTTCAGACGCTCAACAACCACACATATTCTGACCTGTTCCTGGGTGATTATTGGGATCTGCCAGGCGCGGGAAAGATCGTTGTCGGCGGGTTCGGAATTGCTCCGGGGGTTTCTTCGGATCACGTTATCCTCGTGGTCATCCCCTACTCGAATCTCACGGCCACCTCTCAGCAGGTGGCTACAGAATCGGTTCGAGTAGGACAGCGGATCACCAATGACCCCAATCTCAGGAGTCTCCGTACGAAGCAGTCCACCATTCGCCGACCTAACGGCGTTGTGTGTACGAACGCTCCGTTCTTCCCACTGACTCTCGCAGAGATAGGGTATCCGAGTCCTCTAGAGGAGAATATCACGCATATTCCTCTTCCTGGAGTTGCGTGCCATACCCCGTCGAATATCACTACCGCTTCGGTCATCGACTCGAAGCTGATTTCCATCGGGGCTGACCGAGTCCTGAACACCACAACTCTTCAGCCGGTGATTACTGGCATTATCGTAGGATGATAGCATGGCAAAGTTTGACGCATATCCTAAGGCAGACACTGTTCTACCTGACGACCTTCTGATCACGGATGGCACTCGCGGAACCAAGACCGTTAAGGCCGGAGAGGCTGTCTACAAGTTCTTCGAGTCGGTTCCCCAGATGCATAAGACCATCTGGCGAGGTAAGAACCTCGGTAGTCGCTACACTGCTGAGCAGCAGGCTGCTGTAGCTAACGGTACCCTGACTGATATCTGGCTTGGTGACTACTGGGAGAAGGACGGTATCAAGTGGACGATCGTCGACTTCGAGGCTGCCAACCAGACTATGCAGGACCTTCCGTCCACCTACCTGACCATCATGCCTGACCGTAGTATCGGCCAGGCGGAGATGCTCACGAGCGACTCTAACGTCGCTATGCAGAACACACATATTTACACGCACCTGGATGGGTGGCAGCTGTACAAGTTTGAGGCGGTCTTCGGCGCGTCGCACATTCTCGAACACATCGTCTCGTTCGAGGGCGCTTGGGAGAACGGTAGCTGGGAGGCTATGCGTATCGGCGGTCCTACCGGTTACACGCGTCTCAAGAAGAAGATCGTCCTACCTACGGAGATCGACTGGTTCGGAACTCGCATCGTCAGTACCCTGGCGAACGAGCAGTGGTCTACTCAGACGACGTCTACCAAGCAGTTCGCTGCGTTCCGCTACGGCTGGACACCTCAGCTTCCCGACAATGTGGGTATCTGGCTCCACGCCCGAGCGTCCAAGAACTACTTCGGCTGCGTTCGCAAGAACGAAGGCATGATCATGTCGACCTACAGCGTGCAGCACGGGGTGTGTCCGTACGTCTTCGTGCGGTAATATAGTTCACGAAAGGAGCTATATTTATGGATCCATGGCTGCAAGTCTTGATCTCCGTCGCCGTAGCTCTCATTTCTTCAAATGGACTCTGGGTCTACTTCAGCAAGAAGTCAGACAAGAACGACGCCACCACTAAGCTGATGCTGGGCCTTGCTCATAACCAGATTATTGAGCAGGGTATGCAGTATCTCGACCGTGGATACGTCACCAAGGACGAGTATGAGGACTTCATCAAGTACCTATATTCGCCCTATGCAGTCTTCGGGGGCAATGGTCTCGCGGAGAAGATTTTCAAGGAGGTCACGAACCTCCCGATTCGTCGAAAGGAAGACGATGACTGACAAGGTATACAACATTCTCAAGTATTGCGCGCTGATTGCAATTCCCGCAATCGGCACGTTCTACACGACCATCGCGTCGCTGTGGGGCTGGTCCTACATCACGGAGGTCAGCGGAACGATCCTGGCGTTCGACACACTTCTGGGCGCGTTCATCGGGATTTCCTCGGCGAGGTACCAACCGTCCCCGGACGGAGTTCTTCACGTCAATCCTAATACCAAGGAGACGTACGCTGCGCTGACTACACCTACTGAAGACGTGTTGAACAACGGGACTATGACTCTGCGAGTGCAGGAAAGTCCCGACATGTGATGCGCAAGAAAATCTAGGGGTATAATGAGATCTACAGAAAGGATATCTCATGACCGATGAAAACCTCACCCTCGACGACATCGAGCAGGACCTCATCAATCAAGTTTACAGCTTGGATGCTGACGATCCTAAGACGACCATCGCCATCGAAAACCTCAAGACGATCCACCAGATCAACGAAAAGCCCGACCCGGTTTCTCGTCGACTGGTCCCGTCTGGAGACTCGATCATTGGTGCAGTCTGTTCGATCGCAGGCATCCTGACCGTGCTTAATTATGAGCAACTGCGTCCGCTTGCGTCTAAGGCTGTCGGATTCATCACTAAGATCCGCCTCTAGACCAAAAACTTAAGGACTCCTAAAAAACAGGGGTTCTTAAGTTTTTCGCACATATTACAAGGTCTATAATGAGACATATTCACAACTCTGAAAGGAACTCTCATGACCATCAAACTCTCCACCTTTGCTTGCGTCACTGTTACTACATTCCTGCTGGGTACAACTCTCGCTGCCCTATCCGCTGCTAAGACATATTCCGATATGTACAACCTGCGGGTAACCGAAAAGATTGACCCGCTGTTTGCATACCAGTACAAGCACTACTGGAAGCTCTTCTGAGACACCGTCACAGACATATCTCACTCCTATAACCCCTAACAAGGGTTATAGGTTTTCGCATAAAAAACGAGCCCTATAATGAGAAGACTTACCAACTCTGAAAGGACTCATCATGTATTTCATCGTTCCCGCAATCTTTGCTGTGCTGAACGTACTCCTCATTGGTGTCGGTTTCTATCTGAAGAATGTCACTAGAAGAAATCTCGATCGTGACCTCGAACAGATAAAATCAGACATCATGTCCGAGCACCGTAAGCTCGCCTACGACCTGGCTCGATACGAAGACTCCCTGAAGAACTAGATTCTACTCCTATAACCCCTAACAAGGGTTATAGGTTTTCGCATGAAAAACTAGTCCTATAATGAGAAGACTTACCAACTCTGAAAGGACCCATCATGCTCATCCTCTCCTGCGCGCTCTCGTTCGTACTCGGTTGTACGCTCGTATTGCTGTGGAGGTGGTTGCGTATTATCCGAATGGACATCAATTGTGATTACACCGTTCGGTTTATGCGTAGGAACCGCCTCGAAGCAATTCGAGCCATCCGGAATGACGACACTCTGACGCCTCGCGAGAAGTTCGAAGAATCCTTCCGTTTCGCTTACTAATTCTCACTCCTATAACCCCTAACAAGGGTTATAGGTTTTCGCATGAATTACATGGTGTATAATGAGACATATACATACTCCGAAAGGAATCATCATGCACGCCATCGCCCTCATGCTGACCATGTTCTGCGCTTACCTGATTTTCAAGCTCCTCATGAAGACGGACGAACTCAAGAAGAAAGATATTGAGATTCGTTATCTTCGCGAAGAGCACAATCGGTACCGCGAAGAGCAGCTCTCCATGTACTCTACCGCGTACAAGAATTTCCTCAGTTCGTATAAGATCTGAAAGCTCTATAGCCCCTAACAAGGGCTATAAGCTTTTTGGAGGTCGCACAAATTACAAGGTCTATAATGAGAAGAAACCAGCCCATCTAATCCTAAGGACTACTCATGCTGACCTCTGTTGCCACCGCACTCGCCATCGCTTACACGATCAACAGTGTTGCAATCAAGCTCACCAAGGTAGCCGTTGACGTTTACGATGCCAACGCTCTCACCAACTGAAAAACCTTTTAGCCCCTAACAAGGGCTATAGGTTTTCAAGGTCGCATGATTTACACGGGCTATAATGAGACATATACCAACTCTGAAAGGAGCTCTCATGACCTTCAAGCCCTCCACCGTTGCCCTCATCGCTCTCGGTAGTGTCATCGCCTCTAACCTGCTTACCATCGCCCTCCGCAAGGCTATGGTAGCCACATACGGCGATGTCTACACTGAGATTGAAGGCCTCGTCTGGAACCCGCCCAAGGTTCACTGATCCACCAGACCAACTCACCTCACCCCTATAACCCCTAACAAGGGTTATAGGTTTTTCTAGAAGGAGCAACAATGACCATCATAGGTAAACCCATCCATCGCTACTGTAAGGTATTCTCATTCGAGAATCTCTGCGATGTTCTCGAGACACTTCGGCCTCTCGGTTGGGCTGTCTACGGAGACACGTTCACTAACGCGGAGCTTTCCGCTCTTGCTGACTATCTCGGCTCGAGGTTTTCCAGCACGGGTGGAAGCTTTGAGATCGAAACCGAAGTTGTCGGAGACCCGTTCGGAGACCCACTACTTCGGGAATGCAAGAGACGGTATAGCTTCCGACGTGGATCTCAGATCATTTCGGACACTATTCGTTCGGTAGATCCCGATTTCGAATTCCACGATCGTGAGGGGATCAAGCGAGTTCTTTCTTGGAAGTTGTGGGAAGTACACGGTCCCACCCATGTGGTTCTGCCACAATATCTTCTTTCGAGCACCGCCCCCGAGATGTTCGACGTGAACGTTCTGTTCATCAAGGAGCCGAAGAAGCTCGAGATGGTCCGGACCCAGTCGCTGAAGGCACCCATCTTCGTGTGTTACGTGGGAGGTGCTTTTGATGCAGCGTAAGGTCGAAGGTCTCGAGAACTTCAAGCGTATTCTCGAACTACCTATCGGTAGCAAATTCGGTCTATTCGTAGACAGTCACATTGATGCGTTCAGGGTGACTACATATTTGGATAGGACAGCCTGGGCTAGTGAAGATCCGAGTAGGGTTTCCACGGTCATGATTCCGACTTATCCAATGGTCCGACGAGACCATACAGATCCTAGACGAGATCTCGTATTCGAAGATCCGGCTACGGGTCTAATGAGGGTTCTCTATGAGAGAGATCTCAAAGGACCTCTCCAAGGTATTCCATGGGAGCTTAATCGCGCAGTGGTGCTCCCAACATACCTCTACAATGCCGGAGCAGCTCCATGCTTCCACGCTTGCTTCGTATTTATGAACGTTCCCGTCGGATACGAAGTAAGTCCCGTTAGAACATGGGCTGGCACCGAGACCTTCTTCATCAGCATGTCAGAACTCAACAAAACCCAACTCTGAAAGGAGAGCTATAATGCTCACTCTCATCTTCCTCTTCCTCGTCCTTGTCGGCCTCATCGTGTTCCTCACGATCTTCGATGCCATCACCTCGATCTTCAACGGCAAGGTCATCGCTGGAGGTGTCATTGGATACTTCCTCGCGAAGTGGCTCAACAAGCGTGAGGACAACAAGTGAGTAGCGATACTCTGATGCTGGTTGCGGTGGGGCTATGGGTCATGGTCCCCATCGTAACCATTTTCTACCTACTGAATCGATAACCAACACCAAGGAGAAGCACATGATCAACATCGATTTCAAGACCTACGGGCGTCTCGCTGGCGCCTTCATCAAGAACAACTCTCAGGTTATTCTCGCAGCGTCTGCGCTCGCGGGAGTCATCAGTACGGCAATCACCTCCGGCAAGGCGCATGTCAAGGCGATGGATATTCTTCGAGAGGAGTTCCCTGAGGGAGGGTGGAAGTTCACGGATGCACTCCGTCTGACGTGGACCTGCTACCTTCCTGCAGCCATTTCCATCACGGCTACCTCTGCTGCCATTATCGGTGGTACGGTCCTCAGCGAACGCCGATACGCGGCTATGGCTGCTGCATATACCGTCTCTCAGGATGTCCTCGAGAAGTATGAGGACCGTGTCAAGGAGCTGACGGGTAAGAAGGGTTCAGATACCCGCTCGGCCATCGCTCGGGATGTCATCGAGGAGAACCTCGAGCGTCCGGAGAACAAAAGCGTGATCATCACGGGTGAGAACGTTCTTATTTCCGACTCATACTCCGGCAGGGTCTTCCCCTCCACCATCACGAAGGTTCAGAAGGTCCTGAATCGGATCAACTCGGATCTGATCAACGGTATTTCCTCGGTCTCCCTGAACGAGGTCTACCAGTGCCTCGGACTCGAGCAGATTTCGATGGGCGATGAGCTCGGATGGTCTAACGGCACCACTATCGAGGCTGAATTCACGCCTACGATGCTCGCCGATGAGTCTCCGGCTCTTCTGATGGCGTTCAACCCCGCTCCTGTGACTGACTGGTTCCGTCACCAGTACTGATCCGCAAGAAAAACATGTCCTATAATGAGACATATTCACAACTCTGAAAGGAACTCTCATGTCCGCTGAAAAGAACCTCCCCATCGACTCCGACAACCTCATCGAAGACGATTCCCCGATCATCTCGGTCAACACCGCCAAGATCAAGAAGTTCTTCGTGAAGGCTCTGCCCTATGCAATCGCCGGTATTGTTACCGCCGCTGCTGGTGCAGTCGCCGTCGCGATCTCTTCCGACTCTGACGACGATGTTGATCCGCTCGTGATCGACAGGAACGCCATCGAAGGTTCGTTCGCAGAACTCGAAGACGGGACGATCCTCTTCACTCCCGACAACCAGCCCTCTGAGACCACTGAAGACTGACCTCAAAACCCTAGCACCCCTAACCGGGTGTTAGGGTTTTTTATTTTTCAACACCAACAAGAAAGGCATACCAATGCAGAAGCTCACCGTCCAGTACCAGAACTGGGATGGAGATCTCGAGACTGAAGACCTCTACTTCCACCTGAACATCAAGGAACTCCAGGACATGGAGAAGTGGGATGTTCCGCTCACTCAGCGCATCGCCAAGCTCACCAAGACTGAGGACGGCAAGGAGGCTTTCGAGCTCATGCGCGACATCATCGAGGCTGCCTATGGCGAGCGTTCGGATGATGGTAAGCGCTTCGTCAAGAACCCGGAGGTTCTGAAGAACTTCACCGAGGGTCTCGCCTACGACGAGGTCATCCTCACCTTCATCGATGGCACCACGGACCTCGGTAAGTTCATCGAGGGTCTTCTCCCGAAGAAGGTCTTCGAGCTCGCCAAGAAGAACACCAAGGAGTCCGGCGAGGAGGTCAAGGAGTACCTCGTCAAGTACGATGTTGCCCCCGAGGTCGCCGACGCAGCCGTCTCCAAGCTCACGGATGAGGCTTCGCAGGGATAACTGGGGCTATAACGAGACCCATACTATCCGAAAGGAACTCTCGTGAATAAGCAAGATTTCACCCCTGCGTACCTCACTGGACTCGCTGCATCATTCTGCTCTGGAGTCGTAGTTCGCACGACCCTTCGCACCGTCCTCGCCGCCGCTGCACCAATTAACCCCCTCGTTAGTTTTATTGGTGTCACCGCGCTGTCGCTGACGGTCGAAGATCGTGTGACTAGGACTATCCAGGGCGCGACACAGCAGTTCATTGACACGTTCAAGGAGAAACTGCACGAAAACGAAGAAGACTCGAAGTAGTCTGACCTCAAGCCCTAGGCCCTCTGTAATATTACAGGGGGCTTAGGGTTTCTCTCTGAAGGAGCAACATGAACGTACCCACTAGGCCTGAGGGCTCGTATCCGAGTAACTCAGACAAGTCCAAGGAACGAAAAGAAATCACTCCGGTGACTAAGGCCCGTGTCAAGCGGGAGTCGACTGCTAAGAAGGTTGTCGGCGAGATCATCCGCGAAGACGCTAAGAGCGTCGGCGAGACGGTTCTCTGGGATGTCATCATCCCCACGGTCAAGAACCTTATTTCCGACACGGTCACTCGCGGTATCGAATCCATGCTCTATGGAGGCGATACTCGACCATCGCGATCGCGGTCTGGATATTCCGATTACTCGGGATACTCTCGCCCAAAAGATAGGCGCGATCGTTCTTCTGAAAGGCGCCCCTCTCGCTCTGCACGTCACGCGGAACCTGCTCGTAACGAGATTATTTTCGACACGCGCTCTGACGCCAACGACGTCATCGATCGCATGAGCGACCTCATCGATCAGTATGGTCAGGTCTCTCTGGCTGACCTGAACGCCCTCATTGGGGCGTCCTCCAATTTCATTGACGATAACTGGGGATGGACCGACATGGGTTCATTCAACGTTCGTCAGGTTCGAGACGGGTTCATGCTCACGCATGACGAACCCCAGTCTCTCAAACGATAACATTCAACCTCAACTCTGAAAGGACATCATGTCTATTTTCCACAACGTCGCACGAGTCGTCGTTAAGCACGCCCCCACAATTCTCACTGCTACCGGCACAGTTGGTCTCGTCGGCACTGCCGTCCTGGCAAGTCGAGCCACTCTGACCTACAAGGAGCTCATCGCAGACGAGGTCGTGGTCATCACGGATGGCCCCAACCTCATGAAGCGCAACGAGCACTACACTGAGGACGAGTTCCGCAAGGACAGAATCGTCTGCTACAGCCGCATCGTCACGAAGACCCTCAAGCACTACGCTCCCACGATCGCTCTTGGTGTGGCTTCGATCGCTGCCTTCTGGTGGAGTCACTCGATCCAGTCGAAGCGTATCGCCGGCCTTGCTGCTGCGTATGCTGCTCTGGACACCTCCTACCGCAAGTACAAGAAGTCGGTCGCTTCTGTCATTGGCGAGGAGTCGATGAAGAAGGTTGAGGAGAAGATCCTCGACGACGTCGTGTTCACGGATGAGCCGTTCGAGTACGACAAGATGGACGAGTCCGTTATTCCGGAGTACTCGCCTTACGCCCGCATCATCGATGAGACTTCCAGCGTCTGGGATCCCTCGGATGATATTACTGAACTGAACATCCACGCTCAGCTTCAGTACATGAACGATCTGCTGCGTACTCGTGGCTACCTCTTCCTGTCCGACGTCTACGACGCTCTCAGCATTCCTCGCACGCCCGCTTCTCAGGTTGTGGGCTGGCTCTGGAAGAAGGGTGACGGCGATCACTACGTGTCCTTCGGCGATATCGAGGGTCACCGCATCCGCTTCTGGGACGATTCCCGTCGTCGCGAGGTGGCAAACTATCTCCTCGACTTCAACGTGGACGGAGAGATCGTCAATGAAATCTAATCTTGTCATTTCCTTCGCCGCGGGTCTTGTCACGGGTGTGACGGTCGCATATCTTCTGATCACTGACCGACTCCAGCGTCAGATGGACCAGGAGATCGAGGAACGCGTCGACGAAGTCGAGAAGAGCGCCTTCCAGGAATACCGTGAGAACATCGACAAGATCACGGAGATGTACGAGAAGAAGGCTCTCGTGGCCGATCAGGAGAACCCGGAGAAGAAGATCTCTGATATTGAGATCCTCGACCCGCAAACCTTCCAGGAAGGAATGCTCGGCTACGAGTTCTTCGAAGTCGACTGCTACGTCAACGATAACGTAGTGGCAGATGATAACGGGAACCGAATGAAGGAGACCGCTCAGGAGCTTATCGGTGCAGACGCCATGAAGAGTGGTGGCGCCTATGGTGCAGACCCTCATGACGTGTTTGTGAGGAATCACAAGCTTCGCATGGACCTTCACGTGCACCTTCTCGATATCGACTGGGTCGAAGACATCGACTTGCCGGGTTACTACTACACGGGAGACGACGATTCCGAATGATGACTGGAGAGGGATATTTCGAATACCTTCTCCGACTTGTCGGCGCAGATTACCTTCGCGATCAATGTGAGGTCCTTCACGAGATCGCATTCCAGTGGTGGATTCCGCTGGACGGTAATCTGGAGTCCGACGGAAAAGCACTCCGCGATTACTACGAGTATGAGACTGGTTACGTATATGACGGTGACGACCCGATTTACGCAACCATGCTCGAGGTGCTCGTAGTTCTCGCTAGCAAAATGGATGCGACTATTGGTGGTAGGGACGACACTCCTGCCACCGCGTTCAGGGTTCTGATGAGGAACCTCGGCATTGACTACAATACTGACAGCGAAACCATCAGCGCTACGGTTCGCGATATTGTAGAACGGAATTACGACCGGTTTGGCCACGGTGGTATATTCCCGAATCGTCGAGGCCTCATCGACCCGGCGCAAACGTCGCTTCTTGACCAGCTATCCATGTGGTGCGTTCAGGAGAAGTATATTATCTAGGAGAAGCAGTGGATTTCGTTACCCCGCGCCAGCGGGCTTCGAAGAATGGGGTTGTGGAGATCTACCCCGACTTTAGGGTCGCAAGGTCTACCGATATCCTCGTTCAGGGAGGCTCGTTCGTAGCTGTGTGGGACGAGGAGAAGGGTCTATGGAACACGGATGAGTTTCGAGTAGTCGAGCTCATCGATCGAGAGCTTCGTGATTTCGCGAAGACTCTTGAGGGTTCCTATCAAGGCGGTACGCGGTTCCAGTTCTTGGGGGATTACGCCTCTAAGAGCTGGACCGCTTATCGCAACTGGATTTCCTCCATGCCGGACACAGTCAGGCCACTGGACCGGAAACTCACCTTCGCGAACACTGAGGTGCGGAAGGAGTCCTACGCGACTCGGCGTCTGCCCTATGCGCTCGCGGAAGGATCTCATGACAATTGGGATCGTCTTATTTCCACACTGTATGACGAAGAAGAGCGCCGTAAGATCGAATGGTCTATCGGTGCTATTGTCACGGGTGCCTCACGCACTCTGGACAAATTCGTTGTGCTGTACGGCAAGCCTGGATCGGGTAAGTCGACGCTCATCAATATTCTGATGCAGCTCTTTGAGGGCTACTACACAGCTTTTGATGCGGCGTCTCTTGCCAAGTCCAACAACGCATTCGCAGCTGCAGCGTTTAAGACAAACCCGATTGTCGCATTCCAGCATGATGGCGATCTGAGTCGTATCGACGACAACACTCAGCTTAATTCGATCATTTCCCACGAGGAGATGCAGATTAACGAGAAGTTCAAGCCGACGTATACGACTCGGATCGACTCATTTCTGTACATGGCTACCAACAAGCCGGTACAGATCACAGATGCTCAGTCTGGTATCATCCGACGTCTGATCGATATTTCGCCCACGGGTAACAAGATCTCTCCTGTAGAGTATCGCGAACTCATGGACGGAATCACTCGAGAGCTTGGAGCTATCGCATATCACTGTGCGGAGGTCTTCGAGAGTCTCGGTAAGACGTACTACAAGGACTACCGTCCTCTGCAGATGATGTATAAGACTGACGTGTTCTACAACTTCGTTGAGGATACATATTTCGAGTTCGAGAGCGCAGAGTTCGTTACTCTCAATTCGGCGTATGAGACCTACAAGCAATATTGTGAGCAAGCATCTGTTCAGTACGTGCTACCGCGTCACCGGTTCCGTGAGGAACTGAAGAACTACTTCGTCGAGTTCCATGATCGGACTCGAATCGACGGTAAGCAGTTCAGGAACGTATATTCCGGGTTCAAGAAAGACAAGTTCACACAGGCGAGTCTTATTGAGAATCCGGAACAGCACTACTCCATCGAGCTGAAGGAATGCCCCAGCGTCATCGACGAGCTATATGCGGATTGTCCTGCGCAGTATGCAAAGGACGGTAGGCCGGCTAAGCGATGGGATGACGTTACGACAACTCTGAAAGACATCGACACAACCAAGGAACACTATGTTCAGATACCTGAGAACATGGTTGTTATTGACTTCGATCTTAAAGATCCAAGCGGTAACAAATCTCGTGAGCGAAACTTGGCAGAAGCGTCCAAGTGGCCTCCGACATACACAGAAACGTCCCGTTCTGGCGGAGGAATTCACCTCCACTACCGACTGGGCGATCCAGCTGTCGAGTACGCTAAGGAATTCGCTCCGGGAATCGAGATCAAGCGATTTACCGGAAAGACCGCCCTCAGGCGTAAGTACCTGGTTTCGAATGGAATGCCTGTCGGAACTGCGCCGGATGATCTCCCTAGGAAGGCTCCGAAGGTGATCCGAGAAGACGTAGTCAAGACAGAGCAGGGTCTTCGAAACCTTATTGCTCGGAACCTCCGCAAGGAGATCCATCCCGGGACCAAGCCTTCGGTAGAGTTCATCAAGAAGATTCTTGATGATGCTACAGAGAGTGGTTTGGTGTACGACGTCACGGATGCGAGGAATTCCATCATTGCGTTCGCGATGCGATCGACACACCACGCTCAGTACTGCCTGAAGCTGGTCCAGCAGATGAAGTTCAAGAACGACTCGGAAGAACCAGTGGCTCCAGTCGCTGACGGAGACATCTATTTCTTCGACATCGAGGTGTTCCCGAATCTCTTCGTGATCTGTTACAAGAAGCATGGTGATAAGAACAAGCTGCGTCTTATCAACCCCACTGCCGAACAGGTCAAGACTCTGCTGGGCGCCAAGTTGGTTGGCTTCAACAACCGTCGCTACGACAATCATATTGTCTATGCGGCAACGTTGGGGTACAACAACAAGGAACTGTACATGGCCTCGAAGAGGATCATCGACAAGAGTCCGAACTCATTCTTCGCTGAGGCGTACAATGTCTCATACGCGGATGTCTACGACTTCTCCTCGAAGAAGCAGAGTCTGAAGAAGTGGGAGATCGAGCTTGGCCTGAAGCACCAGGAACTTGACCTTGACTGGGATCAGCCGGTCCCGGAAGAGTTGTGGGACACGGTGGCGGATTACTGCGACAACGACGTGGATGCCACGGAGGCAGTATTCGAGCACCTCCAGGATGACTGGACTGCTCGTCAGATGTTGGCCCGTATTTCCGGGCTCACAGAGAATCACTCCACGAACTCTCACACTTGTCGAATCATTTTCGGCACGGAGAAGAACCCTCAGAAGGATTTCGTCTACACGGATCTTTCCGAGATGTTCCCGGGATACCACTTCGACGGTTTCAAGTCCACATATCGTGGCGAGGTGACTGGCGAAGGCGGCTACGTCTACGCAGAGCCTGGAATTCACCACAACGTGGCTCTACTGGATGTCGCGTCGATGCATCCGACGTCTCTCGAGCAGCTGAACCTGTTTGGGCCCTACACCCAGCGATTCAGTGACATCAAGAAGGCACGCATCCTGGTGAAGCATAATGAGCTCGACAAGCTCGAAGGTCTCTTCGATGGAGCGCTCATGCCGCTTATTCAGGAAGGTGTCGACACGAATGCTTTGGCATTTGCTCTGAAGATCGTTATCAACTCTGTATACGGTCTGACGAGCGCCAAGTTCGACAACCCCTGTAAGGACCCGCGTAACGTCGACAATATTGTCGCGAAGCGTGGAGCCTTGTTCATGATTGACCTCAAGCATTATGTGCAGGAGGAACTTGGTTACACCGTCGCTCATATTAAGACGGACTCAATCAAGATTCCAAATGCCACGCCTGAGGTTATTCAGGCTGTCATCGACTTTGGTAAGAAGTACGGCTACGACTTCGAGCACGAAGCTACATACGATCGTATGGCGCTCGTGAACGATGCAGTCTATATTGCCAAGTATGATGAGGAGCACGGCGGTGGTTGGACAGCCACGGGTGCTCAGTTCGCCCATCCGGTGGTGTTCAAGTCCTTGTTTAGCAAGGAGGAGATCACGCCGAATGACTACGCTGAGACTCGAGCAGTTCAGACTGCCATCTACCTCGATTTCAACGAGGCGAACCCTGATGACCACTACCTGCATTTTGTTGGTAAGGTCGGGCAGTTCGTCCCAGTCAAGCCTGGCTGTGGAGGTGGTATCGCTTTGCGCAAGAGCGCTAACGGCGATATCAAGGACGCAGTTAATGGCACGAAGGGATATCGTTGGAAGGAGGCGTCAGTCGTTCTTGGCCTCGACCATATCTCTGAGATCGACACTCGGTACTCCGAGGATCTCGTAGAGAAGGCCCGAGAACAGATCGAGCAGTTCGGTTCATATGAGGAGTTTGCAGCATGACCTCGTTCATCCTCATGGGAATCACGGCCGCCGTTACATGGGCCTTAACCAACGCCTACTGGGCAGATCGAAATCAAACGGAGATCACCGATCTCTGGACTGCATTTTACAAGGAGATGCAGCAAGTTCGCACGAAGGAGCGTACACGAATTGAATCACTACGAGCGTCAGAAGGAAGAGCTTCGGACTCTACACGATCAGGCTCTCGATATGTTAGACGAATTCGCAAATGAGTACCATATCTCCGATGGTACCGTCTTCGCCCTGAAGGGTGATTTCGAACGCGCATTCCGAAAACTGTCCGAGATTCATCACAACAAGGGCGAAAACAATGGGGACTACGCACATCCAACAGTTGAGTGACGGATCTATGTGGCTAAACTCGGGTTGGCATATCTACCCGATTGACTTCGAATCTCTCGGAGTCAAGCGCCAGGTCATCGCTGAGAAGAAGACCTGTAAGCACGCACGCTACGTCAAAGAGACGTACGAGCTGTCTACGGTCCGATCTCGCAAGGGTAACTCTTACCCCACTCTCATCCATCGACGTAAGTCCTACAACACGCATGGCCGTCGCGATGAGCAAGAATCCATCAATCGCTGTATTTCAGCACCCCAGACTGAGGATGAAGTCCTCACTCGATTCCTGGACACCGCATTCCAGGTCACATTCGCACGATAATCTACAACTCACGGAAAGAGGCCTACTATCATGGCAAACCCCCGGCTCGAAAACATCGTTCTGTCCGACACTCGCATTTTCTTCCGGAACTTCAGCGGTCAGCCCGACAAGTACAACCGCACGGGTGCTCGCACCTTCGCGTGTGAGGTTCCGGCGGAGTTCGCAGCACAGATGGAGGCTGACGGAATCAACGTCAAGTACTCCAAGGACCAGGATGGCAACCCGGACCGCGAACGCCCGTATATTGCGGTGAAGGTCCGCTTCGACGTCAAGCCGCCCAAGATCTACATGGTCGAGGATGGCGTCAAGACCCTGTTGTCTGAGGAGACCGTCGGTGTCCTGGATTCCGCGGATATTGTCCGAGCAGACCTTGTGATCACACCTGTCTTCTACGACGTGAATGGCAACACCGGGTTCTCGAACTACCTGAAGACCGCGTACATCACCATCGAAGCTGACGAGTTCGCATCTCGTTACGCTGACATGGAGACCCGATGAAGTATGTCGTCTGGTACGACGTCTGGCTGAAGGGCGAGGAGAAGGACACAAGTCTTCCTTCTCGCCCGACGGTCTGGACTACTTTCGATACCGCGAAGGAAGCCCAGCAGCACGTCGCACGTCTTACTAATCGTGCATTTCTTGATGGTCGAACCATCTCAATTACTATTTCACCCGAGGAGTAACCATGGATGATATCCGATGGAATGCCCAAGTCTGTCATGGCAATGACGAAGACGGGTATACCGAAAGCGCGGTCACATTCGACACGCGCGATGAAGCCCTCCAGTTCGTTCAGGATTATCTGGATGAGCTGGATACCGCTTGTGAGACGCAGGCGGCCAACAACGGCGTTATTCGAATCTGGAGTAGCGCCGCAACCCAACTGATTGAACTGTAGGAGGTTCACATGGCAATCATGAATCAGATCAAGGAACTTGAAGACGGTACGGTTACCGTTCCGGTCTTCGGCCCGTCCACGGTCGACAACCAGTTCCGTCCCACGCTCGCCGCACCTGATCTGGTCGGCTTTGAGGTCTCGTACCGTCGGGAGGCTGGTCAGGGGTCGGGTGGCGACTACCACCTGACGATCCTGATTGGCGATCGTCGAATCGAGACGACCGAGCCGAACGACGTCGTCTTCGCTACCTGGTACCCGCGTGGCGGCAAGGGCTGGGCTGAGGAACTCGCTCATACCGGCACCAACGACTCCGAGTCGGTTCTCAAGGTGCTCGGCAACCCCGATTACCTGCAGACCGCGAAGGAGGGCACCCAGGCTTACGACGAGCTCATGAAGGGCTACAAGACCGACTCCCTGTCCGCTTCGCCTCTGGGACCGATGTGATCTGAATGGCTCTACATCTGCAAACCTGGATCAAGAAGTCTACTGGCGTCGATGTCGTGGAGGTCTCGCTCGAGGACTTCACCGATATCGTGGGGTGGGTTGGTCAGGGCGGCCGACTCACCATTCAGAAGTCTGGCCAGACACTCGTCGAGGTCTACGTCAACGGTGAGACCGCCTCTGTCGGACACCTCATCGTCAAGGATGGTGAGAATTTCTACATCACCACCGAACCCCAACTCAAGGAATTCTACAACAAGAAGTGAAAGGACTGAAGAATCGTGTCCGTTCGTTACATTTTCCCGAACCATCCGTACGTCGGATACAGCCTGCGCGATCCTGATTGGATTGCGGAGAACCTCGCCGATGGGTGGGGTATTTCGCAAATCGCTATTTGGCGAGATCGTAAGGCGATCAGTAACATGGTCCTGATCAAGCATCATGGCGAAACCTGGCACACGTTCGATAGCGTGGACGATCAGTGGCTTATCCTCACGGAGGATGGAGTCCCGTTCGACTTCTTCGAGTCACAGCTGGATATGGAGGTGGCTGCTCAGGAGCTTGCCAACTTCAAGGCGGGGCGATTGACGGCGACACACGTTGCTTCGGCCATTCAGAATGCGGGTAAATACCGCTTTCTGAAGTAGCATTCCTTGGCCCCTGGAGGTCCTTCGGGATCTTCAGGGGCACCCCAAACAACTCTGTTCTCAAGAAGCGAAAACTAAAAGGAGCAATCATGGAAACTGGATCCTACGTATTCCGGTCTGGCAAATACATCGGATACCCTGTCAAGGATTTCATCAATCTCACAGCCAATCTGAATCCTGCTTGGTCTGTTAAGAGAGAGTACGAAACCGCCTGTCAAATGGTGGTTAAGAACACTTTCTCGATTTTCGACAATGCTGGCCAGCTTTGGCATGAATTTTCTCATGTCGGAGACCAGTACGTGGCGATCGATCGAAACGGGATCCCCCACGACGCCTACGACTCTCATACGCAGATGACCCGAACAGATATCGGTATGCTGTCGTCGGTTCAATACTAGAATACTAGGTAGGCCTTGGGGGTCCTTCGGGATCTTCAAGGCCTACTTGGGTTCTCTTTTTTCGAAGGAGTTATGATGGGTTGGACCACCCACTACAAGTACACAAACCTCCAGGCACATCCCGACGGTCGGGTTCGTCTTACTGATTCCCTGCGCGAGCTTCCGTATCTGGATGTCAAGGGAACGCGCTATGTCAAATTCCGTTACCAGGGTCGTGTGAAGACCAAGACGGTTGCCTCGATCGTATTCGAGACATTCCGTAAGCGACCTGTGGGTGAGGGGATGCTCGTTTGCCACAAGGATGGGGATTGCACGAACAACGCGATCCAGAATCTCGTGCCTGGGGATCGTGCGTATTCCAGGAAGTCATATGCACGGAGGGACGAGAAGATTCTTATCGATCACGATGAGGAATTCGAAGTATTTTTCGACAGATTGGTTGACTAATGGCTAAGCTATACTCACACCAGGAAGAAGCCTTAGAGCGCCTGAAAAGTGGCAAGGTGCTCGTTGGTGGTGTGGGATCGGGAAAGTCGTTTGTAGGCGCTTCCTGGGCCCTTAAACAGCCTAATTCCGGGGGTATTGTGGTGATCACTACAGCCCGGAAGAGGGACAGCCTTGAATGGGTTGGGGAGTTTGCGATGGCAGGCTCTACAATGGAAGGAATCACGGTTGATTCATGGAATAATATTGCTAAGTATTCTGACGTTCGCAATAGTGTGTTCATTTTTGATGAGCAGCGAGTAGTTGGAAGTGGCAAGTGGGTCAAGGCATTTCTCAAGATCACGAAACACAACAAGTGGATCTTGCTGAGTGCTACCCCTGGAGATACATGGTTGGACTATGTGCCTTTATTTCTCGCGAATGGGTTCTACAAGAACAAGACTGAATTCTACGAAGACCACGTTGTGTGGGATCGCTTTGCACGATACCCTCGCGTCAAGCGCTTTGTGGCAGTTCACCGACTCGAGAAGTTGCGAAGGAGAATACTGGTGGACATGCCGGTGGCAAGACATACCGTGAGGAATCGCATTTACGTTCCTGTGCGGTATCGTGTGGCTGAGTACAACGAGATTATGAAGAAGCGCTTTGATCCGTATAAGGAGGAGCCTATCGCTAGTGCGGGGGAGCTCTGCTATGTTTTGCGGAAGTGTGTGAATCAGGATCGAGATCGTCTCGAGGCGGTTCGTGGTATTCTGAAGAAGCGCTCGCGGATCATCGTGTTCTACAACTTCGACTATGAGTTGGAAGCTTTGCGTGAGTTGTCTGACACATGTGTCGTGAAGGAGTGGAACGGACACAAACACGAGCCTGTGCCGGATGGCGAGCGGTGGGTGTACTTGGTGCAGTATGCATCGGGGGCTGAGGCGTGGAACTGTACTGTTACAGACACGGTTGTGTTCTACTCTCTGAACTACTCGTGGAAGGTGATGGAGCAGAGTGAGGGACGTATCGATCGGATGAACACGCCCTACACGAACCTCTGGTACTACTTCCTCGAGAGCGAATCTGCGATCGATCAGAGCATCAAAACAAGCCTCGCGAGGAAGAAGAAATTCAACGAAAAGGTGTTCGCGGACTCATTTTGGGGGTGATTGGAACGTACTACAGGTGTGACAAAAAACTGTCACAAAACTGTCACAGAAAGGGTTTCTTTACCATTTCTTTACCTTTTAGGGCAATGTTGTGTATGACTTTTGGCCAAAGTGTGACAAAAAAGTGTCACAGTGTGACAGTTTTGTGACAGTTTTGTCACAGGACTTTTCGTTGGAATTGCAAGGAAAAGTCGCTGTCTGTGACAGTTGTGACAGTTTTTTTCTAATTAAGTATAAGAAAAAAATTGTATTTTATAAAGGCTTGTGGACCCTAACTGTCACACAAAACTGTCACACCCAAGTTGAATACCACTCCTCTGCAAATCTTCGGGGTCCGGGGAAGACTGTGGAGGTTCTATCCAGTTTGTGATAGATCGTCATATTGCCCGGACCAAACATTTTTCTAGACCGCTTTTAGGTGTAGTACGTTCCAGACGCTCGAAAACTTGGGCTATAATAGGAGAGAAAGGCAAAATACGCCATTTTCACACACTACACCCCAGACACCAGAAGGAGCAAACAGGTGTCATTAGTTTTGGAATCCAAGTACCAAGCTGAGCTCATCAAGAAGCTCAAGCAAATGTTCCCTGGGTGTATCGTTCTCAAGAACGACCCGAACTACATCCAAGGCTTTCCCGACCTCACTGTGATGTTCGAACGTCACTGGGCTGTCCTGGAAGTCAAGCGCTCCGCGAGCGCACCCCTGCGACCGAATCAGGAACACTACGTGGGGCAAGCCTCCCGGATGTCCTTCGGCGCAGTCATATACCCGGAGAACGAACAGGAGGTACTCCGTGCACTTTCACGAGTATTCTTCTCTTAGTGGAACACACGCTATCTTGTCTGCTAGCAAGTACAGCTGGCTGAACTACGACTCTGAAAAGATGGCTGCAACGTTCCGCACCGCTCAGGCAGCCGCCCTTGGAACACGACTCCACGAGCTCGCCGCAGAGCATATTCGTCTGCGTATTCGAATGCCTCGAAACAACGCAACGTTCAATCGGTACGTCAACGACGCTATCGGATATTGCATGATCCCCGAGCAAGTTCTCTTCTACTCGATGAATGCGTACGGCACCGCCGATGCAATTCATTTCGACGACAAGAAGAACTTCCTCAGGATCCATGATCTTAAGACAGGCTCTGGACGCGTTAAGATGGATCAGCTCATGATCTATCAAGCGTTCTTCTGTCTCGAATACCATATCTCGCCATTCGACATCGAGAGCGAGCTTCGCATCTATCAGAACGATGATGTGATGATTCTCAATCCCGAAGCAAGCGATATTCGCTCCATCATGGATCGAGTTGTGGAATTCGACCAACTCATCGAATCACTCAAGGAGGACAGCATTGGCTGAGGAACTCGCCCACTACGGTATTCTTCGTCGGTCTGGCCGGTATCCTTGGGGATCCGGTAAGGACAAGTACCAGCGCTCTGTATCCTTCCAGGGTATGGTCGCCGATCTCAAGAAGCAAGGCCTCTCGGAAACGGAGATCGCCAAGGCTTTCGACATGACCACTTCGCAGCTCAGAGCAACCAAGTCAATGGCTGCCAACGAGCGCAAGGCGGAAGAGGTGGCTCGTTGTCTCAAGCTGAAGGAGAAGAACCTTTCAAATGTTGCGATCGGTAAGAAGCTCGGACTCCCCGAGTCTACCGTCCGTAACTACCTGAAGCCTAATGCGGATGCTCGACAAGACGCAGCCCGAACAACTGCGGACCTCGTTAAGAACGCGGTCGACAAGCATAAGTATGTTGATTTCGGTTCGGGTGTTGAATCTATCCTTGGAGTCAGCACCACCCAGCTCAACACATCCATCGCTATGCTCGAGTCTGAAGGCTACCGTGTCGAGCACGCCCATATTCGGCAGGTCGGCACCAAGGAATCTACAAACATCAAGGTTCTGGTCGCTCCCGAGGTTACGCGTCGAGAGCTCATGGAACACCTCGGGGATATTCACACTCTCGGGGTCGCGGTCAAGCCCGATGGTACGAAGCTTGGTATTCAGAAGCCTGTATCATTGGATTCGTCTCGTCTGAAGGTTCGATACGCTGAAGACGGAGGTACGTCTATGGACGGTACCATCCAAATCCGCCGAGGATGTAAGGACCTAAACCTTGGCGAAGCTAGTTATGCTCAGGTTCGAATCCCAGTGGATGGAACTCATTACTTGAAGGGTATGGCTCACTACAGTGATAACATGCCTCCCGGTGTCGATGTCATATTCAACACCAACAAGACTCGAGACACCCCGAAGATGGATACCCTCAAGAAGCTGAAGGATGATCCGGACAACCCTTTCGGTGCGGTCATCAAGCGTCAGGCATTTTACAATGATGGCGGAAAGGACAAACTCTCTCCGCTCAACATTGTGAATGAGGAAGGAAACTGGAAGGATTGGAGCAAGACTCTTTCTTCCCAGTTCCTGTCCAAGCAGTCCACTCACATGGCCAAGCAGCAGCTTGACAAGGCAGCCCAGAAGCGTCATGACGAGTTCATGGATATCATGAAGCTCGACAATCCGGCGGTTCGGAAGCGACTCCTTACCGATTTCGCGGATGGATGTGATGCTGATTCAGTAAATCTGAAAGCGGCATCGCTACCCCGCCAGTCGTCCAAGGTTATTCTTCCGGTGCCTTCGCTGAAGCCCACCGAGATCTATGCCCCGGCCTACCGTGACGGCGAGGCCGTGTTTCTCGTTCGCTATACTCATGGAGGTACGTTCGAGATCCCCACTGTGACTGTTAACAACAAGCACCCGGGCGGTCAAGCAGTTCTCGGTAAGCACCCCAAGGATGCCATTGGTATCCACCCCAAGGTTGCGGAACGTCTTTCCGGAGCTGACTTCGACGGAGATACAGTAGTCGTTATCCCCGTCAACAGTCAGGTGAAGGTGAAGACATCCCCGCCGCTTAAGGGACTCCAAGGCTTTGACCCCAAGGCTGCATATCCTGGTTACCCGGGTATGAAGAAGATGGGTGAGAAGGAGAAGGGTCGCCATATGGGTGTGGTGTCGAATCTTATTACAGACATGACTCTCGGCGGTGCGAGCGCTGAGGAACTTGCTCGTGCAGTTCGGCACTCCATGGTGGTTATCGATGCTCCCAAGCATGGTCTCGACTGGAAGACTTCTGAAGAGGACAACGATATTCGCGGTCTTAAGAAGAAGTACCAGGGTGGTCGTGGCGCAGCAACTCTTATTTCCAGAGCCCGTGGTCCTGTGTATGTGGATGAGATCCGTCTACGCAAGGCTTCGGAAGGTGGTCCGATTGATCCCGCTACTGGCAAGAAGGTGTACGTCAAGACTGGTCGCCAGTACCTCGACAAGAAGACTGGTCAGATTGTCAAGGCCCAGACCAAGACAGAGAGACTCAAGATTACGGAAGACGCACGAGATCTCATTTCCGATGGCAACCGCCCTATGGAAAGAATCTATGCGGATTATTCGAATGACATGAAGTCCCTAGGTAACCGAGCTCGACGGGAACTTATTTCTACAAAGATCCCCAGGAAGAACCCCGAGGCTGCTAAGAAGTACGCCACTGAGGTTGAGGAACTCAAGTCAGCTATTAAGTTGGCTTCTATGAATGCTCCCCGTGAAAGGCAAGCCCAGATCATTGCTAATGCGGTGATTAAGGCCAAGACCGCTGACCGAGAAGTGTCTTCTGAAGAATATAAAAAGATCTCCAGACAGGCCATCTCAGCAGCCCGCCTTAGAACAGGGGCCTCTAGGAAAGAGTCCCTCATAGAGCTCACAGACCGTCAATGGGAGGCCATCCAGGCAGGTGCCCTATCAGCCTCTGCTATGGAGGCCGTGGTGCGCTATAGCGACATGGAGAAGCTCTCAGAAAGGGCCATCCCCAAGGCTAAGGCCCCTGTGTCTGCTAGTGTAGCTAGTAGGGCTAAGGCCATGGCCCGTAATGGGGGCACTACTAGTGAGATAGCTGACGCCCTAGGCATCAGTACTAGCACAGTACTAGAGCTAGTGAGGTGAGGTGTCATGGCTCTCTACTTGACAACGACTGACAATCCGTTCAGTCCTGTTGACGACTACGAACAGTGGTCAAGGTTCGATCGTGATCATGGTTACAACACTGATGCGTTAGTGGCAAGAACCCGGAATGCGTCACCCGCCGTCAGGCGGTGGTTAATCAGGTCCGCATCCTGCTG
>OJUJ01000070.1_pt1 | contig 42119 bp, 58 predicted proteins | sample 1599951 | NCBI WGS metagenome assembly OJUJ01 (sample SAMN04436643, study PRJEB24849) | human gut metagenome | biome: human gut; feature: NICU; material: stool | host: Homo sapiens | place: USA: Saint Louis, MO | collected 2010-04-07 | reverse complement strand
TTGAAGTATGTTTAGAAGATGGCACTATTGCTACAGCAGCTGTTCCATCTGGTGCATCCACAGGTATGTTTGAAGCCGTAGAATTACGGGATGGAGATAAATCCCGTTATTCCGGTAAAGGTGTTTTAAAAGCTATCGATAATGTAAATGCTAAAATCGGTCCTGCACTTATCGGTTATGATGCGACAGAACAAGTGGCAATCGATAACTTAATGTTGCAATTGGATGGTACCGATAATAAATCTAACCTTGGTGCAAATGCAATCCTTGGCGTATCCATGGCAGTAGCTCGTGCAGCAGCTGAATCTTTGGACTTGCCATTATTTGTATACCTTGGTGGCTTTAATGCAAAAGAGTTGCCAGTTCCTATGATGAACATCTTGAACGGTGGCGCACATGCTGATAATAACGTAGACATTCAAGAATTCATGATTATGCCTGTTGGCGCTGAATCCTTTGCAGAAGCTCTTCGTAGCTGTGCAGAAGTATATCATACATTGAAATCCGTACTTCACAATAAAGGTCTTAGTACTGCAGTAGGTGATGAAGGTGGTTTCGCACCTAACTTATCATCTAATGAAGAAGCATTAGAAGTAATCTGTGAAGCTATTAAAGCTGCTGGTTATGAACCAGGAAAAGATTTCAAATTGGCACTTGATTCTGCATCTTCTGAATTCTACGAAGGTGGTAAATATAACCTTGCTGGGGAAGGTAAAGTTAAAACAGCAGCTGAAATGGTAGATTTTTACGAATACCTAGTAGGCAAATATCCAATCATATCCATCGAAGATGGCCTTGCAGAAGAAGATTGGGAAGGCTGGAAATTGTTGACAGACCGCCTTGGTGACCGCGTACAACTTGTTGGTGATGATTTATTTGTAACTAACACAAAACGTTTGGCTCGTGGTATTGAGCTTGGTGTAGGTAATTCCATTCTTGTAAAAGTTAACCAAATCGGTACTCTCACTGAAGCTTTCGATGCTATGGAACTTGCTAAACGTGCTGGTTACACTTGCGTAGTATCTCACCGCTCTGGTGAAACTGAAGATACATTCATTGCTGATATTGCTGTAGCTGTAAATGCTGGTCAAATTAAGACCGGTGCACCGGCTCGTTCTGAACGTGTAGCAAAATATAATCAATTACTTCGCATTGAAGAAATGTTATACGAAACAGCTCAATATAAAGGTAATGACGTTTTTTATAACTTAAAATAAGATACGTTATATCTAATAGTCCAATAAGGGCGCCCTTTGGGGCGCCTTTTTTGTATGTCTAAAAAAAGAAAAGTTTTCGCTTCGTGGATTTTTAAAAATAAAAGAGGGATTTAGAGGCTGATGTCGAAACCTATAACGCCATACGCTAGTGTGAGGTAAAAACATACCGCAAGGTATTGGAGGTGACCATGTATGTAGACGTAACATTAGACGATATTATCTTGTATGCTTTAGAACACCATGTAAGTGATATCCACTTTGATCCCGTTGAAAGTGGTGCTCATGTTCGGTTGCGACAAGATGGACTGCTGCAACATTACATGACTGTATCATTTGAAGAAGCTGAACTCATTATCAACCGTATTAAGGTTTGTAGCTCTCTAGATATTAGCGAGAAGCGTTTACCACAAGATGGGCGTTGGTCTTGGAGTCATAAAAATAAGTCTGTAACGATGCGTGTATCTACATTGCCTAGCCTATACGGAGAAACCTTAGTATGTCGCCTTATGGGAAATGAAGGGAGTCATAAAGACTTAAAAGAATTAGGCATGCAGCCGGATATCTTTGAGCACATTGAACAATTATTAAAACGTCCTTATGGATTATTACTTATCTGTGGACCTACAGGCAGTGGTAAGACAGCTACTTTATATGCCATGCTTCGCATGTTAAATTTAGACGAAACTAAGCTTATCTGTCTTGAAGATCCTGTAGAAGCTGAAATCAAAGGGGCTATACAAATTGGTATTAATGAAAAGATTGGATTTACCTTTGCCAAAGGTCTTCGCTCTGTATTACGGCAAGATCCAGATACGATTATGATTGGTGAAATTAGGGATAAGGAGACCGCAGAGTTAGCCGTTAAGTCTGCTTTAACGGGGCATCGCGTATTATCTACTATACATACCAATACAGCTATAGGCGTTGTAACGCGACTCATGGATATGGGCGTAGAGCCGTACTTAATACGGGCTACTTTAATGGGGGCTATTGCACAACGGCTAGTACGAAAATTTGATGGTACATCATATCAGGGACGGACTGCTCTATTTGAATACTTAGAAATACCAGCTAATTCGGCTCATTGGGACGAATTGGAAACACATTTATTATTGTCATTAGAAGAGTCTGCTCGTAAGGCCGTATCTCAGCATGTTACATCTATAGAGGAGGTGCATCGTTGTGGACTCATGCTGTAAACGTGAAAGTTTAGAAACTATTGTAGAAAATGCAATACAACTATCATCAACAGATATTCATCTACAATGTGGTCAGCCTATCTATTTGCGACATGGTGATGGATTAAAGGCTACTTCATTTATGTGTACTACAGAATTAATCGAGGATATATTACGCCGTTGCGGTATAGCATCCTATGAGTGGCAGTCTCTTGATGAAGCTTGTTCCTGTTGTGGTGTGCGTATCCGTGTTCATCTATATCGAGCTAATCAGACCATATGTGGTACATTGCGATTACTTTGTCATCAGCAACTTAAGTTAGATGATAATAGTGAAGGTCAGTTATTACAAAAGCTATGTGAAGCACATGATGGTCTATTGCTTGTTTGTGGCCCTACAGGCAGTGGTAAAAGTTTTACCTTAGCTTGTTGTATTGATTATATAAATCAGACTATGGAGCGCCACATTATTACCTTAGAAGACCCTATCGAATTTGAGTTTGTACCTAAAAAGTCTTTAATACATCAACGACAATTAGGTGCTGATATTAATACTATGTCAGATGGTATTCGAGATGCTTTACGAGAGGATCCGGATGTCATTATGGTTGGTGAACTTCGAGATCGTGAAACCCTTGAAGCAGCGCTTCATGCGGCAGAGACTGGTCACCTTGTAATGGCGACCATGCATACCCAGCGTGCAGTGATGGCGGTTCACCGCATGATTTCTCTATTTCCTGGAGAGCAACAAGAAGAGATACGCAATCAAATATCTCAAGTGTTACGGGCCGTTATATGTCAGCGTTTACTTCGATGGAATAAAAAGTTCATTACTATTCGTGATATTTTGCTAAATACCCATGCAGTAGCAAATTTGATACGGACCCGTAAGGAACCACAAATCATATCTATTCAAGAAACGCAACTACCGATGAAAACATTAGAAATGGCTGTGCGAGATGTAAAGGCACAATATGGAGCCCAACAACAATTGCATACCTTGCTTGATCAACAATTATCGTAGGTGAATATATGGAGGCTTATGAATATGTCGTAAAAAATAATCAAAATGAAACAGAAAAAGGTTTGATGTGGGGGGATTCAGAGCAAGAAATTGCAATACGGTTAAAACGAGATGGCTATAAAATTTATAGGATATCGTTGCAGAATGAAAAAAAGAAACATAAATGGAATCATACTATGGTGGTAGATGTGACTTATCAATTAGGTCTACTCATTGAATCTGGTGTTCCATTACGGCGTGCCTTACAGCTACTCTGCCAGGGAAAACGAGGACTACTCTATACAGCTTTATATGAATCTATAGAGCGTGGTCAGACTTTATCACAAGCCCTACGGCGTGAAGGATGTCCTCCTATTGCTTTGGCTTTACTAGAAAGTGGTGAAGCAGCGGGCACCTTGGGTGAGAGTTTACAATATATATCCCGTCACTACGATTGGGAGAGACAGCTGAAACAAAAGGTTATGAGTGCTATTTCTTACCCTTTATTTCTTCTTCTGATGATGAATATATTTTTTCTAGTCACCATTTTGTTTATTATTCCTTCGTTTGAAAAGGTATTTACCACTATGCATATTACATTACCTTTGATGACGCGAGCTCTTTTTGCATTAGGACAAGGGTTAAAATCGCATCCTCTAATGGTAATAGCTATACATTGTGTTGTAATAGGTTCCTTAGCATTTGCTTATAAACAGCATAGTATAAAGTGTAAAGTACATCGTTGGCTTTGGCTGTTGGCTCACCGATACCAATGGAGTACTTGTGTGTATTATACAAGTATGTTAAAAGTTTGGGCTCTCTTACTAGATTCTGGTATTTCTATCATTCAAACCATGAATATTACTCGCCCTTTGTGGGGGAATATATATGGTGTTGAATGTAGTAAACAAGTAGAAGCAAGATTATTATCAGGACACTCACTGGAAGAAAGTTTACGTAGTGGTCAGATAGGAAATGCTTTTATATGGCAAATGGTGTCCATTGGAGAAGAGAGTGGTGAATTAGTAAAAATGTTAAACCACTGTGGTTGCTACTATGAATCTATACTTTCAAAATATATTGCTCGTTTAGAACGATTATTGGAACCGATTTTACTAACCATAATGGGAATCGGTGTAGCCGTATTAGTTGTATCTGTTATGTATCCCTTATTTACGTCCATTGCCAACTTAGGAGGGCAATAGACAATGTTATTACTTAACTATTAAAAGGAGAATATTATGAACTCTGTTATGCATATGATTCATGGAGTGAATCATCGATTAGAAATGTTCGGTCAATGGGTCGTAGATCGATTACATATTTCTCGTGTGCGAGAAGGATTTAAAAAATCGAGAAAAGGTGGATTTACTCTTGTTGAATTAATGGTTGTAGTAGCGGTTATCGCTATATTAGCGGCTATTGCGATGCCACAATTCTTATCTGCTGCGGATAAAGCTCGAAACGCTAAGGAAACAGCAGATATTCAAATTATAAAAAATGCTACTCAATTGTATATGATTGTTAAGAATATAGGTATAAAGAAGTGCTTAATTACTGTATCTTTTAATGGTTGAATATCCAATTCGTCAAAAATCGTCAAAATTTTTAACCAAAAATATTAGCAACTGCATTTGATGCCGCTGCTTTCATCTCATCGCTAAAATGCAAGTATGTTTTCATCACCATTGCCGGTGTATCACCAAGTAATGATGATACAGTTTTTACATCAAGACCGTTAGCTAATAGCTTTGTGGCATAGGTATGCCTAAGACTGTGTGCGGATAGGTTATCCCCATATTGCTTTATATACGTATTAATTTGACATTTAACCCCATTCTTTTTAAATGGGTTTAATACGAGGTCATATTCAAACTCTAACTCATGTGATTTATATTCTATGAGTACCTTTTCTAATATAGGCGGAATTGGCAAAATTCGCACCGAATTCGCCGTTTTAGTTTTCTCGAAGGTAATTACACCTTTGACATATTGAAGCTGCTTATTGACGGAAATTTTGCGATTTTTTAGGTCTATATCATTCCACGTCAATCCATATACTTCACTTAACCGCATGCCTGTATAGCGTGCTATTTGTAAAAAGTAATAGGCTTGTGGATATTTTTCCCTCATGTATTTTGCGAACTTATTCAAATCTTCATCGGAAATGGTATGGATCATATTCTTACGTTCGACACGTGGCAACCTAACACCAATGCATGGGTTATCTGAAATTATCTTGTATGGGTTAATTGCTATGTAGAATATCCGATTAACTACTTTATAGTATGAATTGATGGTAGTAGGCGAAGAAACCATTTTATTCACTACATTTTGAATATGTAATGGTTTGATGTCAGACAATTTAATATTATTAATAGAACTGTAGGCATCCACGGCATGGCGGTACATATTTAATGTATTGTGCGTAACGTGGCCTTTTTTTATTTCAAGGAACATATCCGCAAATTCCTTGAAAGTTAAGTCTTTCAATTCTGTATCTTTGGTTAAGAGTGCGGTTTTGTCTAACTCTTTGAGTATGACGTGGCCGTATTCCTTGGCTTCACGTTGCGTTCGGAACCCTTGCTTTGATTTTTGTCGCCACCTGTAGCCGTCTTTATAGGACACAATGACTTGATAGCCTTTATCTTTTTTTCTCACACTGACGTTGTATTGCATTATTTAATCCTTTTTAAAATTGTGAAATATACAGAATAAAAAACAATAAAAACAATGCATGATAATATCACGGATGTCGTGAACGCATATCCAAAACCATAAAAATTAGTAAATTCAGCAAAAATTATATATCGCAATAGTAGAGTTAAACCGATAATTCCTAACGAGTACCACCACGCTTCACCCATAATTACAGCAATAATCCCTGATACAATTCCTAACGCAGCAGAAACGGTTATAAAACCAATAAAATAAAATATAGCTGAAATAATAGCTGGAATTAAAGCGAAAATCATAATGACGCCTCCCCTAAATAACACCCTGTATTTTCAAACACCTTTAATAATTCAACCGTGTCATTGAATGTTAAATACTTTTCATTTCTAATACCGTCAATCATTTTAGGCGAGTTGCGCAAACAAGTATGGGCAACAAGTAAAAATGCGAACTTATTGGCCTCATATTCTTTTGCTTTCCTATTACTATCCGTCAACATATCAATTTCTAATAAATTGTAACCTCCTTTGTGCAAAATAATATGTCCTAATTCGTGTGCTAGTGCTATCTTTTTATGATTAACATCTATTCTTGAATTGATGACAACATCTTTTGTGAACGGCGTTTTAATCAATAATCCTTTTAAGGCTTTAGGTAGCGTTCTGTAGTGCACCTTAATCTTTAAATTCTTAGCTATAACATCAGGATCGTTTGATTTATTCTCCCTTATAACATCTATTACAATCGGTAACATTCTTTTCATGCTAACACTCCCTTTATTTACAATTTATCCCTTTCGTCTTTACGTGATGAAATAACCCCTTTTACCACGCTTTCAACCATTTTCTTTTCTTGCTCTGTTAGTTCGTAATCCCCATAGAACATAACTTTTACATTTTTCAAATTAATCATAGAGGTATCTTCCTTTTTGGTTGAAACCTCTTTTTTTATTTTTTGAACATCAATAAATGCGTTGCTTGTAAAATAATCGATTGGTACTCCGAAATATTCTGATAATATTTTAATGCTTTTTAAACTGGGTTCACTTTCACCTTTTTTCCACCGTGAAAAGGCACTTTGCGGAATTTTTGTTTTTTGAGAAACCTGATATGCGGATACGCCTGTTTGGTGCATTAATTCTTCTATTTTTTCGTATAGCATAATATGCCTCACTAAATATAAACATCCTGTTTAATATTTTTATAAAATATTTACTGGACTACTTGCAAAAACGGAAGTACAATACAAGCATAAGGTACTTACGAAAAAGTAAGCGTCTTTAAAAATCTGATATAGCAAGTGTAGTAGTGGAATATTATCACTTGCTATATCGCAAGTATATCAAAATAAAGGGGGTGTGTAAATGACTAAAACGGTAACAAAAAAAATTTTTGAGCTAATGGATGGCAAAGGCATAACAGCATACAGGTTATCCAAAGAAACGGGAATTAGCGAAAGTGTTATTTCTCGTTGGAAAAGTGGCGAGCAATCGCCAAGTTTAGGTAATTTAATTAAATTAGCAAAATACTTTGATTGTGAAGTTGATGATTTCACCAAGGGATTAATATGAATGAAAAGCTAGTTGGCCAGAAAGGAGAGTACATGAACGAATTACAAATTTTTAAAAATGTTGAATTCGGTTCGATGAGAATCATTAATGTTGGAGATGAAATTTACTTTGTAGGAAAAGATGTAGCAGATGCGTTAGGTTATGTAGATGGCAATAAAGCAGTAGCAATGCACGTTGACGATGAAGATAAAAAACTCAACGACAAAACGTCGCCGAGTTTCGGGCAACGTGGTGCAACACTAATTAATGAAAGCGGATTATATAGTTTGGTTCTTTCGAGCAAATTAGAAAGTGCAAGACGATTTAAACGTTGGATCACTCACGAAGTAATTCCATCAATTCGCAAATACGGCTCATATAACATGGCAATACCAAGAACATTGCCAGAGGCGTTAAAGGCGTACGCAAATGAAATTGACGAGCACAACAAGACAAAAGCCTTATTAGAGGCTCAAAAGCCGAAGGTGTTATTTGCGGATGCCGTAAGCACAAGTGATACAAGCATTCTAATCGGTGAACTTGCTAAAATCCTAAAACAAAACGGCGCTGAAAACATGGGTCAAAATAGACTGTTTGAAATGTTAAGACGTGACGGGTTCCTAATTTCTCGCAAAGGTACTGACTACAATATGCCTACGCAAAAATCAATGGAATTAGGGTTGTTCAAAATTAAGGAAACAGCAATTAATCATTCTGACGGACATGTAAGCATAAGTAAAACACCAAAGGTTACAGGAAAGGGACAACAATATTTTGTTGATAAATACCTATGGAAAAATTAGTGTACACAGTTAAAGAGGTTGCTGCGTTACTGTCGATATCAGAAACAGCGGTATATAACCTCAGAAATGAGGGCAAGTTACACCAGTTACCGATACCCGGCGTGAAATTCAACCGGAATGAGGTTGAGAAATTAGCAGGGCTGACAACGGAGTTTAACATTGTCAGATATAAACAATTGCAAACAGAAAACGAACGCTTGCAATCAGAAAATCGGTATCTAAGAGGTGAAATTAGAAAAATCACTAGCCAAATGCTAGTGATTACAGGAGATTTAAATGATTAAGTTGTGTAATGGAATGAAAATCATATCAGCAATATTAGTTATTGGTGGTATGGGTAGCTTAGAACTAGACAACATCGATATGTGGACATTCTTTTGTCAGAGTATGTTAGGTGTAACGATGTGGATACTAAGCAGTAAATGGGAAGAAGAAATAGAGTTTTATGCAAATAAAAAAGTCCGCTAGTGAAAAGTGTAGAAGAAGTTTCAGCGGACTTTGTGTAGAAGTATTGGAAAATACTCTACTTGTATTTTAACACAAGGAGAAATTGAATGCCAAGTTTATATGAATTAAATAAAGACTACAAAGAATTGCAAGCTATGTTAGAGGTGGCTGAAACTGAAGAGGATATGCAAGCCATCCAAGATACATTGGATATGCTTGATTGCAGCATCGATGAAAAAATCGAAAATACTGCAATGTTTATCCGCAATATCAAAGGTGATATTCAAGCATTCAAAGATGAGGCAAAACGAATGCAAGCTAAAGCAAAAACTTTAGAAAACATGACTGAACGATTGAAAAATAACATAGATCACGTAATGAAAGAAAACCAACTAACCGAAAAGAAAGTTGGACAATTCAAATGCTACTACAAAGAAAGCGAAACAGTAGAGATTGATAACTTGGATGCACTACCTGATGAGTTTAGAAAAGTAACTATCGCAGCAGACAAAATAGCAATCAAGAAAGCAATCAAAGCAGAACAAGAAGTAGCTGGTGCAAGGATTGAAAAGCACATGAACTTACAGATTGGTTAGGTGAACGATGAAGTTTAGAGAGTTAAAAGCAAGTGAAATAGATTGCAGAATACAATCTATAGGACAAAACAAATCAAAAGCGATTGGAGCAACAATTCTTTTATATAAAGATGCACGTGTTGATATGAATATCCTTGATGAAACTGTAGGTGCTATGAATTGGCAACGTGGACACTCTGTTATTGATGGCAACTTGTATTGTACGATTTCGATTTGGGATGAAACAAAAAAGCAATGGGTTGCTAAAAGTGATGTAGGCACAGAGAGCAACACAGAAAAAGAGAAAGGGCAGGCATCTGATAGCTTTAAAAGGGCTGGTTTCAACTGGGGCATTGGCAGGGAACTGTACACCGCACCATTTGTATATATAACATTACAAGACGGCGAATGGTACGAGGGTAGAGATGGTAAACCCAAATCAAACGCTAAATTCAAAGTAAAAGAGATTGCATATGACGAAAGCAGAAATATTGTGAAGTTGGTTATTGTAGATAGCAAAGGCAGAGTACGTTATACCTTTGGTGAAAATACACAACAACAAACACAAGAAACTGTGTACAACTGGCAAACTCTAAAAGCTAGAGCCACACAAGGTGGCATTAGTGAGGAAGAGTTAGTACATTATGTAACCGAAACTTTCAAAGTAAGTAAACCAGCAGAACTAAAGCAAGACCACTACCAACAAGCATTTAACTGGGTTAATGCTAAAAGGTATGCACAACGATGAAGTGGACAACAAACAACATAGATTTAATAAGAAGTCCGCTAGGTGTAATGGTAGTAATACCAGCACCACATGACAATGATCTATCAAAGATTACTACTGACAAAGAATACACAGTAGAAATCAAACGCAAAACTAAATCAAGAAGTCTAAATGCCAATTCTTATTGCTGGCTTATAGCACAGAAGATTGCAGTTGAGTTAAGCAAAAATAGCTACACAACAAAAGAAGATGTGTACAAAAAAGCTATAAAGGACTGTGGACATTTCACATATGTTCCAGTCCGTGAGGATGCAGTCGAACGCTACATAACGATATGGCAAGCACACGGCATCGGATGGATAGCAGAAGATGCGGGCGAATGTAAAAACCTAAAAGGTTATCACAATGTAATGTGCTACCACGGAAGTAGTGTATACACAGTTGCAGAGATGCAAAGGCTTATTGATTGCTTGGTTGATGAGTGCAACCAGCTTGGAATAAAACTTGATGATAGCGATTACATTCAATCGTTGGTTAAGGAGTGGGGGAATGAACAAACGAAAAAGGAATGACGATAAACTTTACAAAATAACAAGACCACAAGCTATCGAACGAGATAGTATAGATGGCTATCCGTGTTGTGTAATATGTGGCGCACCTGCTACAGAGGTACACCACATATTGCCTAGGGGTAGAGGCGGTACAAGTGAATTAAATAACCTAGCGTGTTTGTGTAGATATTGCCATGAAAACTTAGCACACGGAGTATTTGCAAAGAAAACCAAATTAAAGCTAGAAACAATCATTATGGAAAGGATGAAACAATATGAAAAGAATTGATGTTGTTGAACTATATGTTAAGAAACGCATTGAGAAATTAGAACAAACACAAGCCGAATACAAAGTAAATGAAAAAGAAATTACAGAGCTAAAGGATGTATTAGATGTGATTAATCAAACGAACCCAAATGTTAAATATGCCAGCGTTGGTAAAAGTAATGGTTAGCATATGAGCGAACCTAAACGATACTTTTGGTTGAAGTTGCACAAAGACTTCTTCCAAAGAAAAGAAATTAAACGATTAAGAAAGATTGCAGGTGGTGATACCTATACAATTATCTATCTCAAAATGTTACTACGTTCAATCTTGAGTGATGGAAAACTTTACTTTGATGGACTTGAAGATGATTTTGCATCAGAGCTCGCATTAGATCTTGATGAAAAGGAAGAGAATGTACAAATCACTGTACAATACTTACTTAAAAGTGGACTACTTGAAATGTGTTCCGATGAAGAATACTACTTGCCTGATACAAAAGATAGTACTGGATGCGAAACTGCTGCGGCTAGCAGAATGCGTAAGTGCAGAGCAAAAAAAGAACAATTAGAGTGTAACAATGTTACACCAATGTTACAAAACGGTTACGGAGAGATAGAGAAAGAGTTAGAGTTAGAGAAAGATATAGAGATAGAGAAAGATAGTAGTGCAAAAAGCACTACAACAAAACGCAAGCGTTTTGAAAAACCGACTATTTCTGACATTGAACAATACTGTATCGAACGCAACAACAATGTAAAAGCTGAACACTTTTTCGATTATTACGAAAGTAATGGTTGGAAAGTTGGTAAAAACTCCATGAAAGATTGGAAAGCAGCGGTTAGGACTTGGGAACGTAGCGAATACAGAAAACCTAATTCTAAAAAGAATAGCAAGGAAGATGCAATCAACGTAGTTAATAACTTGATGAATAAGTTAGGGGGTGTAGATGCTGAACAACCAACAACAGACATTAAAAGCGCTATCGATGTTACAGATAGCGTGGTCTACTGATATGCCAGAGCAACGAATGATGTTGTATGTAACAAAGTTATCTGATGTGAACCCTGTTACCCTTGAACAAGCGATAAGCAATCTGATTGATAAATGTAAATTTCTGCCAACTATCGCAGAAATTAGAGAGGAGTGTTCCGCATTAAGTACTTATGTAAATGCACATGAGGAACTTCCAACCGCACAAGATGCATGGGAAAGGGTATATCAAGTAGCGCGATCATATGGCTACGAAAAGGGTTTAGACAAATTAGAGGGTTTGACAAAGCAATGTGCCAAAGCGATTTGGAAATCGTTTGACCCTCAAAACGGTGATAATTTCAACGAAATGTCTTGCCGTTCGCAGTTTGTTAGGAACTATGAGTCGAAAGAAATAAGGGAACGTGAACGATTGAGATTGTCTAACTCAATTAAGGATAATCACTTGTTGTTAAAGGCAAGGGAAAAAGCAGAAAAGGAACGAGCGTTACTTAACGCTGGTCAGAAGAAAATTGAAATGACTTCGACTGGTAATTTGGTAGAAGTAGCCAAAGCACCAGTTGATGTTGCAAAAATAATTGAGGAAAGTGAAATATCTGACGAGGGAAAAGAATTATTAAAACAGGCGATAGGAGGATAAATGAACACAGTACAAATTCTAGGTAATTTAGCACGTGATCCAGAAGTGCGTTATACACAAAGTGGTCGAGCGGTGGCCACTTTTACGGTAGCAGCAACAAACACCTATATTGACTCCACAACAAATGAAACAAAAGAACAAACTGCTTTCGTAAACTGTGTAGCGTGGGGAAAGCTAGGCGAAGCAGTAGGAAATTACCGAAAAGGAAACCGCTTATTCGTAGAGGGGCGTATTCAAACACGTTCTTATGAAGATAGCAACGGACAAAAGAAATACGTTATGGAAGTAATCGCCGGTTTCGTTGGTGTATCCGCATTGAATGATACGGCAACGGAAAGTAACTTTGAAAATTTTGCAGATGATAAAGGCAACGATGAAAACGTTCCGTTTTAATAGGTGGTAAAAATGCTAGTAAAAAACGAGAATGAATGGTGTTGGTGTTTTAAAGGCTTTGTAGGTGAACCTAAAAAAAGCATTGAAGATGCCGTGAAAGATTTTGCAGAAACATACCCAGCGGAAGAAGTACCGATGATTAGAGTAGGGAACCCTTATTATTATGTGCCTACTGTTGATGCCGACCATGTCATTGAAGATGTTGTTGAGTATGATCTAGATGATGAAATAGCCGAATATTCTGATGAGTATTTGCTTAGTGTAAAACAGGAACATATAGACGAATTACAGGAAAGTTTAACAAAGGTATTCCGTGAATGGGAAGAACGAAACGGATATAAAAATACATCTTTTGTAATTTTTGAAACTATAAACCCTTTTGAAAACAAGGTGTGAAGAATGAAAATACTAGATGCGTGTTGTGGTTCTAAAATGTTCTGGTTCGACAGAGAACATGAAGAAACTGTTTATATGGATAACCGTGCATTAGAAACAACGCTATGCGATGGTAGGAAATTAATTGTAAAACCTAATGTGATTGCAGATTTCCGCAAGATGCCTTTTGAAGATGAAAGTTTTCACCTTGTAGTGTTTGACCCACCGCACTTATTAAAGGCTGGTGATAAATCGTTCCTAGCATTGAAATATGGACGATTAGAACAAACATGGCAAGAGGATATTAAACAAGGACTATCTGAGTGTTGGCGAGTACTAAAACCAAACGGAACGATGATATTTAAGTGGAATGAGGAACAAATCACGTTACCAATGGTTAAAAGGTTACTTCCTAGTGAACCGATATTTGGCCAACGCAGAGGCAAAACAGTTTGGTTAGTATTTTTTAAAGGTGAGGAGTAAATATGTTACAAATAACAGTATTTATGAACGGTGCGATTAGAAGATACCAAACAGAGTCATTTAAAGATAAATACAGAAACCGTTCTGACATGGAAGTATACGATGAAGTAATAAGCAATATTGATTATGGAAATACAAAGGTAATTACTTTTAAAGACGTATTTTCAAATGTAAATGTTTCGGTATCACCTATTACGTGCTTAATTGAATGTGAGGAAGTTGTAGAAGATGGAATTAGTACAAAGGAAGCGTAAACAACAATACATAAAAGCCTATTGTCTAATGTATCCGTGGTATACATATGAAGCGCATTGTGAATGGGTAGAAGCGGTAACTTATGCGAGTCCGGGGCCTAGAAATAAGCCAGATAGATTTAAACATGGGCGACATTGTTTAAGGTGGTTGTGTGAAAATGATGCGATAAGCATGAGTGATCTAACAAGCATAAATACTATATTGAGTGGTGATATGTTTTGATAAAGGGGAATACATGAAGTTTATAGATTTTTTTAGCGGTATTGGTGGTTTCCATTCTGGTTTAGAAAGGGCTGGAATGGAGTGCATTGGCTGGTGTGAGTTTGATAAGTTCGCGCAAGCATCGTACCGTGCAATGTATGATACAGATAATTTATGGTTTGGCAGCGATGTAACGAAGGTTAAAGGGAAAGATTTGCCAAAGGCTGACCTGTGGGCGTTTGGTTTTCCTTGCCAAGATATAAGCATAGCTGGTAAGCAAAAAGGAATTAAAGAAGGTACTAGAAGTGGTCTGTTTTATGAAATTATGAGGTTAATTGATGAGTGTAAAGAAAATAAACCCCAATGGATTATGTGTGAAAACGTTAAGAATTTGCTATCAATCGACGGGGGGGCGGGTTCCTCACCGTTGTTAGTGAAATGGCAGAAATAGGCGACGGCATAGACCTTGCATATCCAGATAGTGAAACACGCCAAGGAAGAGTGCAACCGCAACGATCTAACACATTAACAACTAGCGACAATCTGGGTGTGTTGGTTAATGATGAACCTATTCGCATCAGAAAATTAACGCCTAAAGAGTGTTGGCGCTTACAAGGTTTTACAGATGAACAGTACAAAAAAGCAGCGGCAGTAAATAGCAATTCACAATTATATAAGCAAGCCGGGAACGCCGTTACTGTAAATGTTGTAGAAGAAATAGGTCGTCATATTGTGGGGGTAGTAAATGAAGAAACTTGTAAAAGCAAATGATCTAACATATACGTGTGAACAATTTTCAAGCGCTTTAACCATTGTTATTGGAAATAGAATTTTAAAACCAAAGATAAGCGCAAATTCTTATTGCATCATGGTTGAATATAGTATTCCAAACGGTAAAAAACATAAACGGTTAAGACAAGTAATTTCAAAAGCAAATTTACAACATTTTAACGGAACAATGGAATTGTGTTTATATCATATCAAAGAACAAATCAAGCATTTATTAATAAAAGGGGAATTGAATTATGACGAATGAACAAGGTGCAAAATGGTTATTACAAGAAATGTACGATGAAGGCTATCTTGATATTAAAATATTTGGGGTATACGCCTATTTCGTAAATCCTACTTTTATCGAAAATGGTGGACATTTTAAAGTGCGGGAGCATACTCCGCGTATTCCATGCCGTGTACTGGGGTTAAGTCCTAAAATAGATAAATATTCTATTGCATCATTGTTGGGTATTGTGGAATGGGAAAAAGTTCCGGTTGATACGCCGGTTATTGCAAAAACTGCGGTTGGAGTGAAAATGAAACTTTATTTTGCCAGATACGAAAATGGGCGGGTGTATTGTTTTATGGGCGGTAAAACATCATGGAGTCATACAGGCGATTTTTACTGGTGGTATCCGGAAGATAATGTATTATTGGCGGAAGGGGCATTGAATGAGTGTAATTGATATAGTATTCAAAGGTCGCCCGATTACAAAGAAAAACCACGGGCAAATAGTTAAACGTGGCAATAAGTTGGGTTATATTCAATCAGAAGCGTATAGAAATTATGAAGATGCATGTTTATGGCAATTGGCTGGAAAGAAACTGCATATATCTGGCATTGTAGTTGTTGAGTGTAAATATTACTTGCCTAATAAAAGAAGTTGGCCGGACTTAATCGGTCTTTTACAAGCGACTAGCGATATATTAACAAAAGCCAAAGTCATTGATGATGATAAGTGGATATGTTCGTATGGTGATAGTTGTATAGCGGGTATAGATAAAGAAAACCCACGTGTAGAAATACGCATTATGGATAGGAAAAATAAAGTGTTGGAAGCGTTGTTGAAATGAGGGTACAAATGAAACTGCTTAATAAAATTAAATGCATGTTAGGAATTAAACGCTATAATGCGGATGCAATCAAAGTGAAACGATGCATGCCGGGTGTATTAATGCCTAAAATTGGTAGCGAAGATGCTGCGGGAATGGATTTTTACCAGCCGGAAAGCGTAGCTATTGAACCACATAAAACGCAATATGTAACGCTGGGTTTAGCAATGGAAATTCCGAAGGGGTATATGTTAATGCTTGCGCCACGATCGAGCATGAGTAAAACGCCGTTAGTTATTCCAAACTCATTTGGCGTGATTGATGCAGATTACCGAGGGGAAATCAAAGGTATATTCAAAAATACCAGTGATGATGCGTATTTAATCCAAAAGGGTGATAGATTATTGCAAGGTATCCTTGTACCAGTTGGCACATTAAAGTTGTTAGAAGTTGGCGAATTAACCGAAACGATGCGCGGTACTGGTGGAATTGGTAGCACAGGTAAATAACCATGATTAAATTGTTATTTGATGCTGCATTGGTGTTTTCGCTAGTGATAGCGTTAATTAAATTAGTATCAGTATTTACGATGTAGTGGATAAGGGGCAGTGTAAGCGCCCCTTTTATAAGAGGTGAACATGTCAAATTATCAAAGTTTTCTGTTTTCGTTGGCGGTTGTTTTGCAAATATTATTAGTTTGTTGTAGCTATACCAAGGAAGATTTTGGGATATTTGCAATAGGGGTAACAACAATAAGTTTACTTGTATTATTTGTTTCTACGTTATGTGGTTAGAAAAGGGGAAATGTATAATGCCTATTATTAATCCGATGTATTTGTATTTGATTGAGATATTGCATAATTTAGATGTTTTAAATCATCTTATTTTTATTGTATTGGTGTTTTTAGTTTGCATGTGTTGCCTTTTTTATGTTGGTTCTGAGGAAGCGAGGGCGGACATTCAAGCGAACAAAGAAAAAATTACTTTGTTGTTTGTTGCATTTGTGGTTAGCACGTTGATTGTGATATTTGTACCTACAAAAGATGCTATGTATAAAATATTACTGGCGCACTATGTAACAACAGATAATATCCAATTAGTGAATAATGCTATCAAAAGCAACCTACAGGATTATTTAAACATGTTAGGGGAAACAGTTAAGAACATGAAATAAAGGGGAATATATGACGGATAAAGAATATAGAGAATTAGCCAAAGAGTACCTAGAACCGATTAAGTTAATCTCGATGAAGATTAAATCATTGAAGGAAGATCTAAAGCATGTACAATCTGATATCGTAACGATAGGGGCGGTTGATTACTCAAAGGAACGCTTAACAGGTGGCGGAACACCGAGCGGACTGGAGCAACAAATTATACGGCTTGAAAGTAAGCGTGATGCAGTGCAAAAGGAAATAGGGGCGTTGATTGATGAAAGGGAAACCGCAGCGGATATCATCAACACATGCACTAAAGGCAAGGAAAATATATTGTTGATGCGTGAATATGTTGACGGCAAAAGTGCTAAACATGCACGGTACTTTACAGATTTAGAAAAGTCGCAAGCCAGCGAATTAAAAACGGCTGGACTCATCAAGGTGGGGTATTATTTACACCATACATATTACCCTAGCATGTATACTGCTAAAACGGTACAAGTCGGACTTCATCGGACTATATCGGAAACATGCGGAAAGGCATAATATAGTATAATTATAGTGTCATATGTAGCTTTGAACGACATTGACTAAATTCTCCTATTAAACATACGACACCGTGGGGAGCTTTCAAAGTTCCCCTTGTGTGTTGTAAACAGATACCGGCGTTAAATTCCTTTCAACGAACACATGCCATTTGAGATATGATCCTTGTTAAATATGTACGTCCTAATACCATAACTACTTGTACGATTTCATAGATTGCCGGTATTTGTTTAGAACATACAATAAAAATGAATAAAATAAAAATAAAATGGGGTATATCCACGGTGATATATCCCATTTCTTGTATAAAAGCAACATTTAATTATTGAAAACTGAACATGCTGCATTTATTATGTAAAGGTTTTAGACCAAATTAACCCAAATTGTTTTGATGCTAGATCGCATTAAGTTGTGGCGTGTTTGGTTTTGAGTAATTAAAAAGCCGCTATTATCTAGCGGCTATCATTTTTGTTGTTTTGAATTGCATTTAACATTTTAACTGCCATATTAATTACATATTTAGGGGCGTTAGAACCGTATTCCCAGTCTTGGAAAGTGCGGAGCGGCATCTCTAAATATTCGGCAGCAGCTTTTTGAGTGAGACCCGCTTTTAAACGAGCCTCTTTTATTTTGTTTGGAGTGGACATTATTCAACCCCCTCAATTTCAATATCTCGTGTAATGTCTTGCAACGCTAATTTGATTTCGTCGGCTGTTGCATTACGTTCAACAACGGTGAAGAAATCACCATCACCAATGATCCATGTTTCGTCTGTGAGGTCAACTGTAGGGGCTGCGTCTGTAACTTCTTCGTAAAACTCACGGTTTGTGCCGCACCATGTTAATTGAGTGGCGTGGCTTTTTCTTTCGAGGACGTCCATAGCGCCCTCTAAAGCTTCCCATGCTGTTTGATAAGAACCGTAACGATGATATTTAGGATAGCGAGTTGTAACTTCAAACATTTTAATTTCCTCCTTCTTATTCGTAAATGTGAGTTGCGATAACTTGATTATTTGTGTCTAGCAATTGCCATTCAAAACCGAATGACATAGTTGAAATAAATTCAGATGCTTGTGTTGTGTTTTCAAAGTTCCAAGCTTGATTTGAGTTTAAGTCTTTTAATGTGTACATTTTATTTTCTCCTTATGATTAACTATTGGGGTTCGTTCCCCTTACCTTGATTAGAGTATAACACGGTAACCGCGACACGTCAACCGTATTTTTCTAAATTACACGAAATGTGTAATGTGATTATTGGAAAGGATAGCAATATGACGCAAATTCATTGCGATAGAAAGCATTGTTTGAACAATGATAAGCACGGCATATGCACGGCTGAAACAATCGAATATGATGGACGATGCCAAACATATTGCACTAGCCAACACGCATCTAAGCAAGCAGCTGGAATATGTCAGCGATCACATAGGCGTATGAAAGCAAAAGACAATAACATTCTAAAGTAAGGGGGGTGAAACAATGGCAAAGACTACATATAAAGATTGGGAAGCAGAAGAAAAGATTTTACTGCTACAAGGCTGGGCGCGTAACGGTTTAACAAATGAACAGATAGCCAGCAATATGGGTATTGTTGTTTCTACCTTATGGGAATGGCGCAAGAAATCACCGAAAATATCGAACGCCCTAAAAATAGGAAAAGATGAAGCAGATTTGCAAGTTGAAAATGCACTATATAAGGAAGCGTTAAAGGGAAACACTACGGCAATTATATTCTGGCTTAAAAATCGCAAGTCTAAAGAATGGCGTGATAAGATACAACAGGAAATCACAACAGAAAGCGCCGTTAAGTTAGTTATTGATAATAATGAATTGAGTGATACAGATGAGTAAAACAAATCTGTTTCGCGATGTGATACGGCCAACGCCTAAGCAAAAAGAATTCTTGCGTGCGGTTAAGCAAAACATATATACACTATATGGCGGCGCTGCTGGTGGTGGTAAATCATATATACTCCGCTGGGGTTTAATTTGGCTTTTAATCGACTGGTTTATTAAAACAGGAATTAAAGGCATACGTGTTGGGTTGTTTTGTGAAGATTACCCAAGCCTTGATGATCGTCAAATCTCTAAAATCAAAATGGAGTTTCCGGAATGGTTAGGAACCTATAAGGAAAGTAACCACGAATTCACATTGAATGATGAATTGGGCGGCGGCATTATCTGTTTTAGAAATTTGGATAAGCCAAGCAAATACCTTTCAAGCGAATTCGCTGCTATTGCTATTGATGAATTAACCTTGAACAGTCGCGATGTATTCGACTTTTTGCGCATGCGGTTACGCTGGACTGGTATAACTGATACTAAGTTAATAGCTGCAACTAATCCGGGCGGTAAAGGCCATATGTGGGTAAAGGATTTATTTATTGATAGAAACTTTACAAAAGAAATGCAACCGTTCGCCGATAAGATTGCATATATCCAAGCAAGGGCAAGCGATAACCCGCATCTATCACAGTCTTATATAGATGCATTGAATACCTTGCCGGAAAAACTACGTAAAGCATACTTAGACGGCGACTGGAATATATTTGAAGGTCAAGTATTCACGGAATTCAGAACCGATAAGCATGTAATAGAACCATTTGAAATACCGCATCATTGGCAACGGTATCGTTCAATGGACTGGGGATATACGAAACCATATGCAGTATATTCTTATGCGGTCGATTATGACGATGTTTTATATATTACTGGTGAATATTACGGTTGCAAGCAGGGCATGCCGGATACAGGAACGCAAGAAACCGCGCGGGAAGTTGCACAAAAAATAGAACATTTGAAAGACTATCAAGGCGTGGCGGATCCAGCAATATGGCAACGAACAGGCCACGACGGCCCAACGATTGCGGAGATATTCGCAACGGAAGGCGTGTATTGGGTACGTGCTGATAATGATAGATTGGCCGGACTTATGCAAGTGCATCAACGATTAAAAGAAGGTAAGTTAAAGATATTTAGTAATTGCGTACATTTAATACGAACGTTACCAGCTTTAACATACGATAAAATCAAAGTCGAAGATGTGGATACAAAACAAGAAGATCATGCATATGATGCGGTGCGTTATATGTGCATGGCTAGACCTGTAAAATCAGTCAAACCAGATAAACAATTTAATGACGGTTATAGATATGATGATGATATAGAAGGGGAAGTTACTGCATGGGGCGTATGAGTGAAAAGGCGTTACGTGATTACGCCTATAAGGTGCTAAAGTCGGAATATGGCGAACGTGAAGAAAAAGGCGTTATTATTCCGGCCAAATACACCGATGAAGAATTAGCAGAATTTGCACAAGTGATGCCACAATGGCAAATAGAGCAAATGTACGATATGATTTATGGTTCTGAAATGGTGGAATAATGGATATAGAACAAACATTTGATATATACGAAGCGAAAGCGAATGTTAAAAGTGCATTAAGTGCTACGTCAAACTGGCGGCGAAATGCTGCCGAAGATTATGCATTTATGCAAGGTAAACAATGGGAAGATGCTGACTTGAAAAAGATGCGTGAAGCTGGTCGCCCTGTAATTACAATCAATAGAATACGGGCAACTGTTAATCTGTTGTGCGGTTATGCATCACAAAACGAAACAGAACCAGACTTCTTACCGCGCTCCGAAGAAGATGATAGAATAAGCCGCGTTGCGAAAGGTATTACAAAATACTGTTTAGACCGCGCGCGCTATCAACGCAATAAGGGGAAATGTTTCCGCGATAAGATTATTTGCGGTTTAGCCAATTACTGGGTAAGCTATGAATTTGATTACAACAAATTAGACGGAGCAATTAAAATCGAACGTGTTTCTCCGTTTGATGTGTTCGTTGATCCGGAAAGCACAGAAGAAAACCTAAGCGATGCTCAATTTGTTGGTCGGTATAGTTGGGAAAGCACAAGAAAGCTGAAACAGGTATATCCGGATAAGGCTAATGAAATTGATATGTTGAGTCATAAATATGACGATACAGAACTAGAAACCGGCACGATTGAAACCATTAACGGTGAAGCGTTATGGTACAACGAAAAGTATAAAAAGGTTCGTGTAGTTCAATACTGGTACAAGGAATACGGCAAAAAGAATGTATACATGACAAAAGAGGGGTTAATTGATGAAAACAACCCGCTATTTGTTGTGTTACTGGCTACAGGTAAGAAACCTACTAGCATACCAGATACTAAAATCAGATATGCAACATTCTCCGATAGTGTGCTGTTAGAAGAGGGCGAAAGTCCTTATAAGCACGGTAAATTCCCGCTAGTGCGTGAATATTGTTACTATACGGGTGAATTAATAGATGATGAACTAGAACCGGCCGGCGTTGTGCGTGATCTTAAAGATGCGCAACGTGAAAAGAATAAAAACCGAAGCCAACGAATGCATGTTGTTAATCAACAGTCTTTAGGTGTGAAATTCTGGCAAGGTCAAATAGATGAACACGATAAGAAAACGATTGAAAAGAAAAGTACAACGCCGGGAGCAAATATATTCTTGAAGCCTGGTGTTACATTCCAAGACGGTACGCCGTCAATGGATAGCGCTATTAACCTAACTTTGGAACAACAAGCGGACAATGACTTTTATTCTATTAGCGGTATAACTCCGGAAAGCCTTTCCGGTAGCATTGGTTCTATGAGTGGTAAGGCAATCGACTTGCGGCAATCTGTAACAACCGTACAAACGGCGGATATATTCGCACAAACAAAAGAAGCTGAGTTACAAATTGTTAAATTGTTATGGGGCGAGAAGAACGCTCCGGGTTTAATTCCTCAATTCTATAATCAAGAAAAGGCAATGCGAATTTTGGGCGATGACGGTAAGAAAGAGTTCGTACAAATTCAACCGGAATTAGGGCAACCAATGCAAGAACAAGTTATCACGGATCCGTTCGGTCAACCTAAATTAGATGAAGAGGGAAACCCAATCAAACAAGTATTGTATGATTTGAGTTGTTTTGATTTCGATATCGTGATTAGCACAAGCCAAGCAAGCGCAACGGCTCGCAAGGCTAACCTATATCAATTATTGGAAGCTAAGAAAAGCGGCGTTGATATTCCTATGGATATTATCCTCGACTTTATGGACTTCCCAGAAAAAGAAGCCGTCAAGAAGCGTATTCAGCAAGCGGCAGAAAAGCCAGCTATGCCAGAATTGCGTGTTAGCGGTAGCTTAGATGATATGCCAGCGGAAGCATTGAGCATGTACTTACAAACGCTAGGCGTTGAGATTTCACCACAACAAATCATGGCGGAACGATTAGCTTTGAAAGGTAAGCAACAAAACATTCAAAATGCACCGCCAATTTTACCACCTATGAACAATTTAGGCGGTATGTAATATTAAACTATCAACACAATAATAAAACGCTCCTATATGGGGCGTTTTTTATATTTCGCCCTAAGCAATGGCGTTAAACTACTTGCACTTACATATTCGCCCGGTAACGGCGTTAAACTGCCATATTCTTATATTCGTCCGGCAATGACGTAAAAAGGCAATAAGGGGTATTTGATATGGAAAAAGATTTAGTAAACATCGAAGAAGCTGGTTTCACTCCGGAAGATTTGGAAAACGCGGGCGTAGAACTGGAAGAAACAACCGAAGAAACGGGTACACAGGAAACTGCAACAGATGAACCCTCTACAAATGATGCGGCTGAAAGTGATGCGAATGATGCGGAAGTAGAAACAGAAACGCCGGAAACTAACGAAGAAACGGAAGAAACTCATGCGAACGATCAGAACTTAAAAGCGGCACTTGCACAGGAACGCGCAAGACGAAAAGCGGCGGAAGAACGTGCTAGACAATTTGAAGCACAACAAAAGCCGATTGAATTGCCACAAGAAGAAGTATCAAATATTCGTGATTTCGTTCGCCGTGAAGCGTTGAAACGTTTCAATATGACGGCGGAAGATTTAGAAGGTTTGATGTATGAAGATGCTGAAAAGTACAATGAGTTCATTCGCTTTGAAGCCAACGCAGAATATGCGATTACTAATCAGCAAATCGCAGTACACCAACAACGACAAACTAATCTAAATTTCGTAAATGAAATTAAATCGCTACCAAACTTTAACGAGTTGTATCAACGCGGTTTAGAGAAGTTAAACGGAATGACGATGCGCGATGCACAACCGATTAACGATGCATTTTATCGTGTTGATATGGGCGAAGGTACCGAAGCTGATTTTGAAACTATTAGAAAATTTGTTGATGAATTGCAAAATGAACGGGCGACAAGTACCGAAGTACCAAACAACCCACTAGAAGTAGCGGCGACATTGCCTAAGGCTGGCGCACTCAATGGTGGCGTTCCTACACCTAACAAGGTAACGGAAGAAGATATTTTGAAAGCGTATGACACAGGCAATCTTGATGCATTGCCGGACGATGTACGCAAATATTTTGACGAATTATAAGAGGTAATATATGGCAGAACAAAGAAATCAAGTAACTATCCCAGCGGCGTTAGTCCCTAAAATTTGGACTAAAAAGGTATGGCATGAAGGTTTGAAAGAGTCCTTTTTCGATAAATTCACCGCACTTGATGGCTCTAACGTTGTACACAAAAACAAAGATCTTACAGGCGTAAAAGGTGATGCAGTAACATTCGGCTTGATGATGAATTTAAGCGGTGCCGGTGTTGAAGGTAACCGTGCGACATTGACCGGCAACGAAGAAACATTGAACATCTACGACTTTACAGTACAAACTCAATTAGTACGTAATGCAGTATCTCGCTTTGAAGCGGATGATCAAAAAACACAGTACGATATGTTAAAAGAAATCAAAGGTGCGTTAAAACAATGGTTAGCTGATTGGCAAGACAACAAGTTAATCGCTAAACTTTCCGCATCTCCTACCGCTGGTGAAACATTGTATGCTTCCGCGGCTGGTACACAAGCATCTATCACGGCGAATGATAAGCTAACAACTACGCTTATCTCTCGTGCGAAACGTAAAGCGAAAATGCACGGGCCAAAAGTTGCCCCAATCAAGGTTGACGGCATGGATAAATACATCATGTTGGTATCTACGTGGGCGGCCCGTGATCTGAAAGATGATGCGAAATGGTTAGCAGCACAACAAAACGCTAATATTCGCGGTTCTAAAAACCCTATCTTCACAGGTGCATTAGGCGAATATGACGGCGTTATTTTGTACGAATACGAACGCGTATTGAACGACAAAACAGGTGCATCTAACGCTAACGTATGTCATAACTTGTTATTGGGTAAACAAGCGGCATGCTTTGCGGTATCTCGCCCAGCGAAACACATTAAACAAGTGGACGACTACGGCAACGTAGAAGGTAACGGCATCGCTTTCTATGGTGCAATCGAAAAATCCAAGTTTGACAACAAAGATTACGGCGTAATCAATGTTATGACTGGTGGCGTAGTAGAAGCGTAATTTCAAAGGTCTAGGCGGGGTAACACCCGCCTTTATTCTTATATGGGGTGGATATGAACGTAAAACACATAATCAATAGGGCGTTCATGCAGATAGGTGATACCTCGCAAGAACAATATACTCCGTATTACTTATTGGAGTATTACAACGAAGGTAATCATCTGTTAAATGCCCTAATCGGTCAATATTGCCCAAGCCTTGCAAGAGGTACTTTTGAAGGTAAAGGGCGTGGGCGAATTGTATTGCCGTTTCAATGTATTAGCATATTGAATGTCAAAGCAGATGATGCGGACGTGCAAGGGTATCAAGTATTGAATTTACAAACGGTTGTATTTGATGCGGACAAAGAGCAGAAAATCACCGTTGATTATATAAAGACTGCTGGCTATAAGATGCTTGAAGATGATAGCGGACTGCCGGCAGAACTTGAAACGTTATTAGTTGACTATATCGTATATAGGGTTATGAACCTTGATATTTCTGGAATTTCAGCAAATATGGTTAGTGCGTTGCAATCAATTAATAATGGGTTAGGTAACAATGATAGTGTAATTGCGGAAGGATACTGGAATTATGGTAGTAAGCGAATTGATTACTCTCGTTAATGTAGAGTCAAACGAAATCCTTGATGAACAACTAGAATATATCCAGTACATTAACGCAGCGATTGACTGGCTAACGACTATTCTAGTTAGCATCAAAGATCGTGAAGTAGTTAAGAATATGGATATACCAGATAAAAGGGCGGTTCCTTCCGATTTTATGGGGTTCGTTCCTAAAACTGGCTATCCTATCCGCATCATAAACGGAACATTTGAAACGTATGACGGTGAAACGGTTAATCAAGTGTTTTATAGCGTGCGCAAAAATCACGTTGACGAAATGGACGATACTATTCCGTTCTCCGAATTCTTTCATAGTTATCTAGTGCAATTAGTATCTTTCATGGTGAAGAAAAAATCACTTATGACTGATTATGCTGCTTATGATAAGACTTTTATCGATTACATCACAGAGCAAATTAAAACGGCACGGGGTATCACATAATGGGCGTAAAACAGGTAGCAATAACAAACGGCTTCCGATTGGGCCTTGATTGGAGTAACCCACCGGAGAATATAGACGTTCAAGCCTTGACACAGGCTAGACAATGCGAATTTGATAGAACGGACAATGCACTCCGTACTGTTCCGGGAGTTCGTGTATTGTATGATTTCGGACTACCAGTAGAAACGTTGTATTATGATGTCTACCGCAATAAGTGGTACTTTTCTAGTGGCCGCAATTTATATGAAACTGATTTCAATACAAATAAATTGTTGGGGGTGCTAAACGGTACAAATAAGCCGAAGTATCACGCATTTGGTGGCGACATTCTAATAGCAAGCGGCGATAAGCTGCAAGTTATCTCCGGTGCTGGTAAGTTGGCAGCGCTAGAAAGTCCAGTGTGCGATATAGTATCGAGTCATTCCGGGCGTGTACTTGTTGCATCTACTCATTCACATCGTTTAAACTGGTCGGCCGTAGGCGACTATAACGCATGGACTCACAACTCAAATGATGCATCTAGTGCGCAATATGTAGATGTTGGGTATAAAGACCAAGGCAGCATTATTGCCGTTGATTTCTTATCACGTGCAATTATCGTATATAAGGAATACGGGCGCGTGTATCAAGTCATTGGTACGCCAGATGCACGAAATTTAACGGTATACCCGCTTTCTTCTACTGGTTATTGTAGCGGTGCAACGATAAGCATTGATGATCGTAGCTATTATTTAGGCAATCAAGGGTTTATGTCTTTTATGCCTACTAATACCTATGCAGAAATACAACCGTTTGAAACTGGATTGAACATCAATTCGTATCTGTTGAAATACATTACAAAGGATTGTGAAGCGTGGCATATACCTAGTCGTAAGCAACTTTGGATACGACCATATAACGGTGATACAGTATTCATCTATCATTATTTACCTAGATATGAGGACGGGCGCGGCGTGTTCACATCGCGTAAATTCACATACAACATTAATGATGCGGTGAATGTAGATAAAGATGTATATATAGCCTATGGCAATAAAATCGGTATTCTTGACGAAACCATAGATACAGATGATAGCGTACAAATTCAGACGTCAATCGTAAGCGGCAATAGGTTGGCAACAAGACAATTCATATTAATTATGAACTACAATTTTGTAACGCATAACCTAATACCCGGATACGGTACTATTGGCATCTCAAACAAAAAGCCTAAGCCAATTGAGTTCGCAAGCAAGGCGGTTAAAACCTACTATGCGAACTTTAAGACCTATGATTATAAAGCGTTGATGAACGTCAACGAGTACACGAAGGCTTATAAAATTGGTGGCGGTGCTAACCGTAACGTACAATTCAAAATCAATGTTCAAAAGGGCGCTATTTCATTACGCCAGTTAGATTATACGTATGAAGAGGTTTAATAATGGCATATAAAGAAAAATACCCTTTGGATATTACACCACAGGGCGATACAGTACCGGAAAGTATAGAGAAAAACCGGAATGAATTATTAAATATTGCAAAAGAAATGGACTTAAAAGCCGGTGGCGGTACTGGTGGCGGCGGTGGCGGCCTACGTAATCGCGTGTTAAGTGGCAAGGTTAGCAATGGTGAATTTGCCTTTTTAACCGGTGATAATTTAAGCGTAATGATTGACGGCAGTCAAACACCAGTTCTTTTGTCATTCGCTGACGGGTTCAACGATTATGGCGCGGTTGATTATGTGCAAACAGTAACACGTAAGCAAAGTGCATGGAACCTACCGGCCAATAGTACATCGTATTTGTATATTGAACGCTCCGCATCTGGCGGCCTAAGTTATGGCAGTACAACGCTAGAACCACTACGACAACCAAACGCACCGGAAGCGGCAACGGATAAGATGTATTACAATACTACAAGCGAAAAAATGAATGTATACACCGGCACATACTGGAAAAACATTCTACGTGTAGTAGTAGCAATCGCCGTAACAGATGCAACACGAGTCAAATCGATTAAGTACTATGATCCAACTATCAATACCGCTACCGATGCGGTAATTGGTAAACGTAGGGTTGCTGGCAAGGACTATTTATTAACAGAAATACTTAATGCACTGGCTGATACAATCAAAAACATAGCTGGTGATGAAACATTCACCACTAACCCGACAATGACATTGAAAGCAATTTCTGAAACAATCAAAGATTTAGAAAAAATCTATTACAAAAGAACGGATACTGTAAAAGAAGCCACGCATGCAGCAACTGCAGACGAAGCAAAACATGCAAAAACTGCCGATACCGCAACAAATGCAGAAGCATGCGTTAAAAAAACAGGTGATACCATGACGGGAACTTTAAAAGTTCCGGGCATTACAAATGATCCGCTTGATTTTAATAAAATGTCAAACACTCGTGTTGGGTACTCTGGCATGTTAGTTGGTGAGGTAAATGGCTATACTTTGTGGGGTAAACAACGTTGGGGCATGGGTGTTGCTTTTCCGTGGACATTTGATGGCGACCAACGAGTGCTAGGGGCGCAACTGTATTTTGTGAATAGTAACGGCGCATATATTCGATTCGATACAAATAGTAATACTATGGGTGCATGGCAAAGAATAGCAACATTTGACGAGAATAATAATCTTTTATTCCCAAATGGTGCTAAATTGAGGATAGAATAATGCCTAATCTAGTACTTGAAAAAGGCGGTCAAACATACCGTTTTAAATTGCATGAAGATAAAAGCGTTACTCACAATAAATTCGTTCCTATTCCGTTTAATGGTAAAGACTATTACGCACGGTATAGCGATACATCAACACCACTCATTACGGAAGTTAACGGAATTAAGCGTTTTATACAATATGAACCTGTTGACTTTCAAACGGTTAGTTGGGAAGGAACTACAAGTAACACAAAAACCGTATTTTTCCCTAAAGGTCGTTATGTTATCAATATGCTTTTACATCAATATAAACGGATTGAAGTATATGTAAATAATAGCGAAGAAAAAACGATAACCGTAGAGATTACTGGATTGGGGAGTTATAACGGAAAATATCGGTTAATCATTCCGGGGTTATTTAATGAATCAATACATAACAACTATACCAATCCAAGCTATCGGATTGAACGGATAGGAGATTAGTCATGAAACTTGAAAGCCTTGAAAGTATGATTAAAGACTATGAACGGCGAACAGGGGAGCGAGTCAGCCTAAGTGGTTTTTACTTCGATGAAAACAACAATTACAAAGATAAATACAATTACTATTTTAAATGGTTCCCTAATGCGGGGTTCTTATTCTGGACTATCAACGAATATGAAGGCCAGCGGTACTTTACTATCTGGCAGACATACGGTGATATGAAAGTTATAGGTAAATACATTGTTGAAGTGATGAAGTTAAATGATCTTGAATTGATTGTAACGGCAACACATCGAAGCGTGCGCGGTTTTATTAAAAAGTGGAACATGGAACGTGTTCCACATATGGACTATACTTACAACGGTTTTAATTACAAAGTGTTGAAAACGGTGCGAAAACACCTTGAAGCGACTTTGTAGAAAGGAAAAGCATGTTTAAATTTGACTTGCAAATTTTTGGCGGCGGTGGCAAAAAGTCGAAGGTGAGCAGCATTGATGCTAAAGTACCGGAAGCAACGGCCGACGAAAAGCAATTATTACAAGGCCAAATGAATTGGATTAATAAAACCAATCAAAGCGCTAATACCTTGCAAGGTATGGGCGATAGAGCCTTAAATAATGTAGTTAGTCCGCAATATCAGCAAATGTACAATGCATATTTGGGGACTAACAAAGACAACCAAAATGCACTTGCTGCATTGCAAAATCAAGTGGCGACGGCTGGCGCAAAAAACCTAACTGACAACACCAGATATGCTAACCAGTTAGGGGCCAGCGTTGATGCTATGAACAACGGAGCGGGGCAACTGGCGAATGAATACAACGGCGCATTATTGAAAAATCAAAACGCAATGGATAGCATCACAAACGGCCAACTTCCTACGGCTTATGCAGATGCTAGACGGCAAGCGTTAAACAATGATTTACAGGCGACGGTAGGTAATGCGGTTTCTGGATTGGCAAGTCGTGGCATTGTTAATTCTTCGATTACTGATAGTACGTTGAATGATATCAGCAAGAACGCATCCAATACACTTGCGGCACAATATGCAAATGATTTGAACCAAGCGGCGGCGCTTAATTCGCAAGCGTTTAATAATAGTTTGAGTGGCATCGGTGCAAAAATGGGCCTTTGGGGTAACACCTACAATAACCAACAAAACGGCATCGTAAATCAAGCGAACTTGTTAAATCAAGGGTATACAAATCAAATGAATAATGCTGGTACTTCGGCGGGTCTTATCGGTCAGCGCGAGGGTTTAGCGCAAAACCCTATTAATACCGGCGCAACGACACAAAGTGCATCTACTCAACCGGCTAAAGATTATTATTCTATGAGCCAACTAAATAATGCGGATCAAGAAGATTTATTAAACAGATATATGACATTACGATACGGACTTGCACAACCAGCACAAACAATGGTTAAGCAAGGTTCTGGCGGTTTTTTTGGAGGTCTTATGAAAGGTTTTTGTTTTGTAGCGGGTACTGAAATTGCAACGCCAGAAGGTGGCAAGATTATTGAAGCGTTTGTAAATGGTGATACTGTTATCACTTTGGGTGCGGTTAATGATGTAATTGCATTGCATGATATGGGCGAAAAAGAAACACATCGCCTTGAAACTGTATCTTTCGGCGTAACAACCACAGACACAGAGAAATTTTTAACGCCGGAAGGTTTAAAATTGGCTAGTGAATTAGTAGTTGGCGAAACAGTAGTAATGACTGTTAATGGTTATGAACCTGTTACAGTTAGTGAACCAACCGGCAATACTGAACAAGTATTTGAATTGCAATGTACTGGTGATAATCTCTTCTATGCTAACGGCATTATGGCGGAAGGCATCAATGAAGAGGAATTAAAAGTGATTGCCGATGCAAAGAAAGCATCTGAAACCACCGGCAAAAAAGAAGACAAGGGAACCGGTGAAGAAACAGACGAAACAAACGATCCGACAGATGAAAATTCGGAAGATACTGACGAAGTAACAGACGAAAAAACAACAAAGAAAACTAAAGGTAAGAAATCGGAGAAAGTAGAGGAATAACACAATGGGCGTTATTTATTTACAAGATTATAACCCTTGGGAAAGTATCGGCGAGTTGGCTGGTCGATACGGTGGGTACCGTTTAGGGCAAATTCAGAATAACCGCATGGCGCATGGATACCAAGATATGCTAAACGGCGGAGAACAGGCGACACCGGCACAACAAATGGCAAGCCAAATGCCAACACAAGGGCAATTTAACGCTGGACAATTTATCAATAATGCGATGCGTAATAACTCCTTTGGTGCGCAAGCGGTGGCGAATAATCAAGGATTATGGGGCGGTCAAAATCCAGCCGCACCAGCACAACCGATGCAAGCTAACACAGATGCACCGGTTGCACCAGTTCAACCACCACAACAAAATACAGGGTTATGGAACTTTGAAAACCTAAATAATACTGGTATTGGTAATGGTGTACCGCAAACGTATCAAGAAATGATGCAACAAAGGGCAAATAACCCTTTTCGTGGGGCGCCCAAATTGGTAGAAAGTGGTAATGCCAACGAGGATAAAGCGCCGGGCCAATATTCCATACCAGACAAAGCGACTGTAACAAGTGAAGCACGTAAAAGACTAGGGGCGAATACACTCGCCCTTGTCAAAGCTGGTTTTGATTTCAAGACGGCGCAAAGCCTTGCGAATGATCAATACCAAAATGACGTAAATACTATGTACACGCAACAAGTCAACGAGTATCAAGAAAAAGTGCTTGAACCAATGCGACAACAAATCTTAAACAATCTTGTATTTACGCAAGATAAAGACGGCAACCCGGTTGTAGATACCTATAACACGAAACGTGTTAAAGGATTGGCGCCGGCAGTTGCTAGATATAACTATCTAGCCGGAAAAATCGGTGCTAATACGATTGATATGAATAACTTGAATTCTATTGCGGCTCTTGATAAACCGGATTATAAATTCGCATCCGCTCAAAACGGCCATATTGTACGGTACAACATGGGCGACGGTACTATTCAAGATATGGGCGGTTATGGCAAAGTTGAAGCTAAACAATTTGCTAATGGCCAAGTATTCGTAATGACTCCGGACGGTCAAATGAAGAATATCGGTAACTTTGGTGCGAAAAATATCAAGGTTATGCCGGACGGTAAAACATATATTGTTGGTACAGACGGCACAATGAAATATGTAGGTACTCACGTTAAACCGCCAACGGCTACACAATCCGGAACTAGTGGATACAATGCGCAAGTATTGCGTACACTATCAGCGCAACATACGGCATGGGTGAAAGCTAATCCGGATAAGGACGAAAGCGAAAGCCCTTATTATGGTAAATTGCAAGGTGCATTAAACGGTACGCCAACGGCTGGCGGCGGTGGAACGCCTACAGTAAAACGGCAACCTACCTATTCAGCCGAGGAACAAGCGGCGGTTTCCAAGCGAATGAACGAACTATCAGCGCAAGGCTGGAGTGATGATCAGATAGCAGCGGAACTTGATGCGGCCGGTTATGGAAATTATAAATCGTGGTTAAAGTCTTATTAAGAATAAAGGGGTAGACTATGGGTGCATTTGATGATATTACAAGTCGTTATGGTAGTAATGCTAATAGCGGCAACGCTTTTGAAGATATAACAACCGAATACGGCTATGATGCGGATAATGTACCTAAGCCTACATTATGGGACGGCATTAAGAATAATGCGGAATGGGTAGCAAATGGCGTAGAAGATAAAGCATCTAGGGCGGCTAATCAAATAAGCACTACTGCTGGTAATATGAAAAATACCGTTGTTAATTGGTGGGATAACGCGAATGCTGCCGTAAGTGCTGCAAATGATGCGCATCGTGCATCTATCAGTAATTCGGTAGATGCGTACCGTAGGGGTGAAATTGATGCGACTGAACTAGATGAGGACGGCATGAACGATAATTATAAGACCGCTGATTATGATGCAAAATCAGCAGCGGCATATAATGCGATCGTTGGACGTCCGGCTGGCTATTTGGCAATTACTCCGTATGTACATCCTTATGTAAAAGTTGCAGCCGGTATATTGGCAGCACCTACAATTATCGGTGGTGCACAAGACATGTACGAACAGAATTCTAGCGATTACGCAACTGGCAACACAAAAAATATTGTTGCAGATAGTCCGGCATTAACAACGGCAAAAGGCATGCTATATGATCCGATAGCCAATCCTATCGGACGTGCTATTGATAGTCCTGGCGAATTTGCACAAAATATCGTTGATAATCCTTTCAATGCATGGGACGATGTAATTGCACCGGCCGCCATGATACACGTGGCAACACCTAAAAAAGTATCTGGAGCAATCGGCGAACGCGTGGGACGTGTTGGTGAACATATCAAAGAAAAGGCAGCCAATGCATTTGAGGATATTGGGGAACGATTTACCAAAAATGAACCTAAATTTGAAGAAGGTGTTATGTATAACGCCTTTGATGATATTCCAGTACCGGAAGAGGTAAATGCAGTAGAACCGCGCGAATATTCCGAAGGCGAATTGAACGGGCAAGCAATGGAAGGCGAAACAGGCAATATCCAAGCGGATATATACAACCGATACCGTCAAAACGGATTAAGTGATGTTGAAGCAGCTGGCATGACCGGGAATATCGGTGCGGAAAGTAGTTTCAACACCACTGTAACAAGTGGCGATGGTTACGGATCCCGTGGGTTAGTTCAATTTACTGGAGATAGATTAAACGGCGAAAAAGGTTTGTTAAAATTTGCGGAAAGTCGTGGGTTAGATCCGTGGGACTGGAGAACGCAAGTTGATTTCAGCGTATGGGAATTACACAATACCGAAAGCGCTGCACTTGAAGCGATGCGCGCGCACCCAGATGCAACACCGGCGGAAATGGCAAAAATCATTCGTGAATATTATGAAAGACCAGACCCAGCAGTTGCACGTGATAATGTTCGTGCAGAAATTGCGGAAGATACATTTAAAGGTAATTATGGAAGATACGAAAATGGGCCACGTGATACATCATTTAAAGATAGTAGCCTAGACCCTAACAGAGTATCACATGAAGAACCATTTAGAGATGAGTTCATAGAACGTGATGCAGTAAAAGGAGAAGAACCGCACACAAATTTAAACAGTTTCGTTGAAAATACCGAAAAGAAATCGGTTAAAAACGATGATTTAGGTATAAACTATCAAGGCGAAGGTGAAACGGCTCGTACAGGCGAAATAAACGAATTTCAGCCTAAAGACCGCATAAGTACTGACTTTGTAGAGAACGAAACACCTAAAATTCAAGAAAAGACGATTGAAAACGATATAAATAGTAGATTTCGTTATGAAGAAGATGCACCAAACGTAAGTTTGAAAAATGCGATTGATGAATTACCACTAAAAGCACGTGAAACAATCGTCAACGAATTAAAAGACGTTGTTAAAAATGATGCATCTGAAACACGGTTGACTGAATTAGAAAATAAAGTTCATTCTAATACAGAAATCTTGAAAGATTTAAACAAAGCAACTAAGCCGGATATTCCTAAAACGGAACTTGATGCGGTTAAGGCAAGATTATCTGAAAGCCTAGATGTACCAGTTGAAAAGTTAAGCCATGAATACATGGATACGGTTCGCCGCGAACGTGCTGCCGAATTAATCACAGATACGCAAGAACTTAAAATGTTACAAGCGGAACCGGTAGAAGGTGGCGTGAGCAAATACGCACAACAACCAAGCCAACTTTTAGACAATGCAACGCATGAGCAAGTACACGATGCAGTTGTAAAAGCATTTGACGGCAACGAAGCAATGGCAAATCGTTATTTAGAAAGTAAAGGCGTTAAACCTACTGAACCACTACAATATAGCGCTAAAGGTAACGAAACACCACATACGGAACAAAGTGAAGGCGTTGAACGTATGGGGCGTGCCGTTAGTCGTCGTGAAATTATTGATAGTATCAATAACCTATTCAATCAGCGTATAAAAACAGGGAGATTGGGAACTAAAAACGCTAAGGGTTGGTATAACCCTAATAGCGATGTAATCCGTACGGGGGCATATGGTGATATCCCTACAATGATGCATGAGTTAGGTCATTACATTGATAACCATAATGGATTTAGCAGTATTCCTAAGTTTGATGCTGAATTGTTAGGTCAAGTCAAAAAGCGGTTTGGTACTAGCTATGATAATTTAGATGTAGCTGGTAAGCGTAAAGAGGGGTACGCAGAATTCTTTAAAGATTATGTATCAGACAGAGCAAAAGCCAAACAGGACTTTCCGGAGTTTTATAAACACTTCAAAGAAACTATAGAACGTGATAAGGCGTTAAACGGCATTGTTAATAAATTATCTAAACTAACTCATGAATGGCATAAACAGTCTAGTGCAGACCGTATCAAAGGTTCTATTTCCTTTGAACGAACCTCTAAAGCTGAACGTATCATTACGGATGCTAAAGATGGAAATATTAAAGATACCATTAAACGTGTAGCGAGTGATGTCTATACAAAAGCTATTGATGAACTCAATCCATTGCGTGAAATGGTTGAGGAAGTGGAACATATCACAGGTGAAAAAGTAGCATTTAAAGATAATCCGTTTATGCAAGCGTGGTTGTCTCGTGGCTGGGTAGGCAAAGCAGAAGAATTTATAAAGCGTGGGAGACCCGAAAAGGGGATTCGTGCATTTGAGGATATCATTAAGGATATACCTCAAAAAGAACACAAAGACTTTAGCGCCTACCTTGTAGCACTACATGATTTAGACCTACATCGTAACGGACAAATGGCTACATTTACATTAAAAGAGGACTTAGCGGCCGTTAGTCAGTACGAAAAAAATCCTACATTCAAAAGTGCTGCTAAAGATATTCACCGTTTTCAAGATTATATGCTTGCGGAACTTGTAAATAATGGGATATTGAAACCAGAAACATACCATTTATTGCGAAATAAATATCCTAATTATGTTCCGTTTTTCCGCGATTTCTCGGCAGAAAGTATGGACGGGTTCTTTTCTAGTTCAAAAGGATTTGTCAATGTAGCTAATCCTATTAAACGGTTCAAAGGTAGCACACGTGATATTATTGATCCGTTAGAAAGTATCGTAAAAAATACATACCAATTCTATAATGCAATCGAACGAAATCACGTGGGCGTTACCTTTGCCAAATTAGCAAAGAAACCGGGCATAGGAACTATTGTCGAAGAAGTCAGAGGTAATAGACCGGCAAAATCTACTGACAATACATTTTCTGTTTGGGTTAAAGGGAAAAGAGTTGTATATGAAACAACTCCAGAATTAGCGCAAGCAATGAAAATGATAAACAAGGACACAAGCAATTTCTTAACTAAAATATTGCAGTATCCGGCTAGTTGGTTACGTGCTGGTTCAACTGTAACTGCTGGCTTTGCTATCACAAATGCTTTGCGTGATACCATTTCAGCTGGTGTATTCTCTAAACATGGTTTTTTGCCTGTGGTTGATACATTTAGAGGGCTAGCACATTTCTTAAAGAAAGACCAGTTATATTGGGATTACGTAAAAAGTGGTGGCGCTCACGCTGCTATGGTAAGCCTTGATAGAGACTATTTAAGCGGACATTTAAGAGAATTATTTTCTCGTAAGTCCACATTATCAAAAGTTGCAAGAAATCCTATGGAAGTGTTGCGCGCTATATCGGAAGCAACGGAAGTGGCTACCCGTTTAGGCGAATTTAGCAATGCTAGAAAAGGGTATACAGGGTTATACAGTCGTTTAACAAAAACCAATTTAAAACCTAAATCACTAGGTGAAGCATCTATTGCAAGCCGTGATATTACAATTGATTTTAGCCGCACTGGTACACATACTAAATCGTGGAATAAGATTGACGCATTTTTTAATGCGACTATCCAAGGTGGAGACAAATTAGTACGTGCATGGCGTGATGATCCGAAAGGTATGACGATTAAATCTACTTTGTTTATCACGTTACCTACAATAGCATTATGGTATTTGAATAAAGATAATTCAGCATATCAAGAGTTGCCACAATGGGAAAAGGATACATTCTTCCATATTCCGGCTGGTGATAAATTTGTAAAAATACCTAAGCCGTTTGAATTAGGGTTGTTATACGGTACTACATTTGAACGTATGTTGCAATATTTTGACGACAAAGAAAATGGACGTAATAGTGTAGGGTTTAAAGGATTTGGCGATAGAGTAAAAGAAACTTTAATCCCTGATTTATCCCCTACTTTCTTTGTTCCTATTTACGAATGGGCATTTAACTTTTCTGATTTTAGACAAAGAAACATTGTACCTCAATCGCAAGAAAAACTACCGGATAAACTACAGTACGGATCTAATACATCTATGGTGGCTCGCAAAATTGGCGACACATTCAACGTATCGCCATATAAGGTAGATAATACAATTATGGGGTATGGTGGCAACCTTGCTCGACTAGGGTTAGACATAACGGATGCTATTAGTGGTGCAAACGAAAAACGCCCTACAAAAGGCGTAACAGAGTTACCAGAAATACGCCGTTTCTTCGCTAAACCATATCAAAGTAGTGATAGCGTGCAACGTGTCTATGACGACTTTAAGGAACAAGAAAAACTACATAATGAACTAAAACTTACAGGGCAGAGACCGGAAGGCTATGACCCTAAGTTATACAATAAGTTGAAAAATGCACAAAATTCATTTAAGGCTATTAATAAAGCATCGAAGAAAATTATTGATAGCGAAACCATGTCTAGCGATACAAAGAGGGAAAAGTTAGACAAACTAAATATTCAAAAAGCCAATGTAGCAAGAGGGGTATATGGCTTAGGGATTATAAAGGAGTAATAATGCAAATAGTGTTAGATTTCTTGATTGATAGTTGGAATTCTCTTACAAGTAGCTTTATCTTAAAAACAATATTGAGCAGCGTTGCTGCGTTGGCTATATGGGTGATTGGTTTAAAACACGTTCAAATATTGGGCGTGTTTATTTTATTGGTATTCGTAGACTTGCTCACAAAGTGGGCAAGCATCGCTTACAAAATGTTAGTTGATGAATTCGGATATGATCCGGAGAAAATCGCCACGTGGGAAAAATACCGGGCCATACCAATAGCATTTGAAAAACAACTCATAGCATCTAAATATATGCGAAAAGGGTTTATAGGTAAGGTAATGACATATGTAGCGGCTACAATAGCCGCTATTTTATTTGATGAAATGAGCGGTCAAAGACAATTCGCCGTATCGCTGGTATGGCTATATCTAGGCTCGTCCGAATTTTTATCTATTCTTGAAAACCTAAGAGACGGCGGCAACGTATCTATGGGGAAGTTTTTAGATTTAATTAGAACCAAAATTGAAAATAAGGTTAAATTATGAGGTGAAACATGAGGGGTATCGATGTAAGCGAAAATAACGGCGTAGTGGATTGGGGAGCGGTCAAAGCTAACGGCTTTGATTTCGCTATTATTCGCATCGGTTATGGCAGAGGTAATTTAGATAGTGAATTCTATAACAATATCAATGGTGCCATTAATGCTGGCTTGGCGATTGGTGTATACCACTATTCCTACGCTATGGACGAAGAACAAGCAGCAAGTGAAGCAGAATTCGTAATAAACACACTCAACGATGCCGGATTAACCGCGGATAAGTTGCCTATGGGTATCTGGTTAGACATGGAAGATGCGGACGATTACAAAGCGGATCGTGGCATGCCAACAGGCCAACAACTAACCAATATCTGTAGCGTATTTATTAATAAGTTGTGGCAAGCTGGGTACATTAATACAGGTTTATACGCTAGTTATGATTGGCTTGTAAATGTATTAGACGTTAGCCAGTTAGGCGGTTGTGCTATTTGGTGCGCACAATTAAATAGCCAATGCGACTATGACGGCGCCAATCTATGGCAATATACATTTACCGAAAACATTGAGGGCAAGGAATTTGATGCGGATTTGGCATTGAACTGGCCTATTTAGGGGGTAATTATGGATACTATCATTCAACTATTAAGGCGATACGCACCCGTTATCACAGTTGCATTGTTTATGCTGTTAGTGGTAGTTACTGGCTTATTCGCCTATAACGTGATGCATACTAAGAAACTACAAGAGCCTGTACTTTTGAACCAAGCAATCGTAAAGAACCCACAAAAATTAGGGGAAGCCTTAAATGTAACGCCAAAGGTAGCAAAGGAAGTTATTGCATACAGAGAAACAGCACAACCGGTAGCAACATACTATACTAAGACACCAACGCTACATGATGCGGCAGTAGTTACGAAAAATGCTATTAAAGATAAATCGCCTAACATTCCGAAGGAAGCTATAGAAAAAAGCGATAGAACCGCAGTTGTAGAAAATACAAATGAAAATAAGGTTGATGTATATAAAATCAACCTTAATAAAGTACATCGTATTATGGGTGGCGTTACTGTAATGGAAACAGGGAAGGTATACGAAACTATAGGGTATCAAGCTGGCGACTTTCAAAGTCTAGCGCATTTTGAAGGTAAACATTTCAAGGGGGCCAGTGCTTTATATACATTTGCGAAATGGTAGGTGATCCAATTTCTCCGCGCCGTGCGGTTCACGGCACACCGTTTTTAATTAAAAGGAGTAAAATTATGAAAACGTTTACATTTGATGGCAAAGTCCATGAATTCGCAGAAGAAATCAATCCAAAACAAGATGGATTATATACCGCAACACTAACAGACCATAACAACGTGCGTTGTGAAATGTGGTTTGTAAACGGCGAATTAAAACGCCTTGTTGAATTAGATTAATAAGAAAGGGGTACCATAGCGGTACCCCTCTTTTTTTATTGCCGTCAAAAAATCGTCAAAAATTCATTTTGAAATATAATGTTTTTTGTAATTTGTTAAGAATGGCCACAACGAAAAACTTTGATTATTACAATGTATTTTGAAATTTGAAATAAATTAAAGCAATATAACCTTTTATGATTGACAAAAATGTCGATACACCTCCAACAGTAGAAAATCTATATAAGGAAGGATATCTTACTGAACATGTTAAGACTGCAAAAGGAAAAGAATACACTATTACTTATGAAGTTGTCAGTGGTGGGACTTCAAAATCTGTTGTTGTTAAAGCACCTAATGAGCCTTAATTAACTTGTATATATTATGAATTACATACGTTAGTTATATGAAAGGACAAGGTATGAAAGGGACCAATTATGTGATAGGACTTTTTGTATATATAGCATCTATATTGCTACCTGTTATAGTTTCATCAAAAGCAATATCTTATACTCACATTGCTTTGTATGCTGTGTTTTCACTCATCATCATAGCAGGTGCTACCATCGATATGCATTACTATATATTGCCTGATGAAGGGGCATTAGTTCTTGTAATAGGTGGCATTATATATAGCTATATAAATGATCAATCTATGTTAGTAACCTTATTAAGTGTTATCAGCGTAGGTACTATTACATATGGACTTCGTTTGATTAGCCATAAAGGCTTTGGCATAGGCGATATTAAATGGTTTTCTGCTATTGCAATATGGCTCACTCCATGGGAAATTATATGTTTCTTTTACGTAACTTTTTGTGTTGGTTCTCTCTATCTCTTACTCACCGGTTATCGTAATCGATATATCCCATTTGGTCCCTTTCTATGCTTTGGCGGATGGTGTGCCTTACATGGTGGTTCCTATATGGAGGTGCTTTATCAATGGTTAAGGTGCAACTTATAAATCGTCAAAGTGGATCTTTATTGGCGGAATGGATTATTACTATTGGTTTAATCTTATTGCTCATTTCTATTGCCTTACCTATTGTGACAACACCTAGTCGTTATACTTTAAATGGTGCTACGCAAGAGGTGGCGTATATGCTCAAGAAAGTTCAACTGTGGTCTATGTTAGGGCATAAATCTAATGGTAAAGGGAGAATGCTTTTTATTTTAAATAAGGACAGTTATACCTTAGAGGAAGATGTTAATCATCATACGGTAAACATATCATTACCGCAAAATATTGAGAACGAACGGTCTATGACAATTATTTCTTTTTCAGCCTTGGGCTTACCCTATGATGGGACAGAAATTATTTTGAAAGATCGTGAAAGTGGTGAGAAAAATCGTATATGGATATCTGTACAAACAGGGCGAATTAGGTGGGAAGAAGTGCACTGAAGGATTTATGTATGGTGACGCTTTAATATCAGCCGCTATAATCATGTTCATTTTACCGATTGTATTATCTATATTTTGGATGGCTACTCTTACGGTATATAAGGCGTATTATTGGGATCATATATTGCAAGATACTATAACGTATTTAGAAGTGGCTAAAGCTTCTTATTATAAGAATGGAGCAATAGAAACTGGTGTATATAATTCTCAATTTACAATGAGTCCTAGTGAAAAAATTACCTATAAAACACATATAAAGCCTGTAGTGATAGAAGGTGTATCTTTACAACGATTAACAGTAGATGCCATCGACAATCAATCTGTTGTCTATTCTCTATCAGTTGATTTGGAGGGGATACATTGAAGGGCGAGGATATAGAAACGGTAATTGGGAAGAATAAAGAATACAAGCAGAATCCCATAATAGATAGAAATAAAAATAAGAAT
>OJUJ01000018.1_pt1 | contig 81349 bp, 93 predicted proteins | sample 1599951 | NCBI WGS metagenome assembly OJUJ01 (sample SAMN04436643, study PRJEB24849) | human gut metagenome | biome: human gut; feature: NICU; material: stool | host: Homo sapiens | place: USA: Saint Louis, MO | collected 2010-04-07 | reverse complement strand
CCAGGCAAATATCAAGCTCGCGCTCAAGTTCGCTCGCATAGTTGCGGCCAGATGAGAGGCGGCAATTGCGCAGGATGTCGTTTTCTGTCCACCCACCAGCCCCACAACGCAGCATGTAGGTGCGAGCACGGTGTTTCTTCGGAATGCGCTTTGAGGCTTGAACGGTGTAGGCTAGTGGCGTAACATCAGATTCGCGAGTATCTATGTTAGCCGCCTGTAATGGGCGGTTTTCTTTTTGCATTAGGCCACCTCACCACGAGATTCAGTAATGCGCTGATTAATCCAATCGTCAATTTCACTTTCAATAAAGGCGATCGAACGGGAGCCAATTTTAATTGCGGCGGGAAAACGCTGTTCACTCATAAGACGATACAACCACGCCTTACTGTAGCCAGTGCGTTTCTGAACCTCAGAGAATCGGATTAATGATTTGGACATATTTACCTCGTAAAGTCTATTGCGGTTTACGTGGCATATGATTACACGAATAAATGCTATTTCTTCATACCATTAGGCCTAATGGCTAGTGAGGAATGAATAACCCTAAGGGTAAGGGTTATTAAAGGTAAACTAGCAGTTAGCTTACCCTGAGGGTAGCTATATTAAACCCTTAGGGTAAGACTTTTCGACTAGATACAACCCTAAGGGCTGGGGTGATTAGCCACGCTTGATGGGGCATGCAACCATTTCTATTGCTTTTGCTTGGGCATTGGAAAACCCTTTACCTTCAAGGTCTTGAATAATTGCCACCTGATTCCCTCTGGTAGCTCTGTCATTATCAGGATCGTACATGTTCCATTCAGTGTTTCTTATCTGTATCGCCAGAAGGAGGGGATCATCTTTTCTGTATTTGCCCAAAAGAGTAGGTCTTTCACTATTTAACTTTTTGATTTTCTCTTTTAAGAGAGAAATCTCGCTTCTGAGGACGCTTATATCCTCTTCCGAAAATGTTTCTGGCTTCCTATTTTCTCCTGATGTAACAATATCCTCGATTGGAATATCAAGATTAACCCCTAATTTGTCAGCAATAGCCTTTAAGTCAGAACGACGGAAACCATATTTATCAAATTGAGTTGCTGACCAGTGTTCTTCTTTACTTTGCCCCCATCCACTCATTATCCGCTCTCCTATTGTTTATATTTATCAAAAAGGAATATCATCATCAAAATCCATAGGTGCTTCCGATGGAACAATCCTAGTCACGGCGGACGAAGTAAGCGCTGGAGGTAAAACCTCAGGCATCTCATCAAACTCATGAATTACATTCAAAAGGGAATGTAATGATGTATCAGATTCCATGTGGTTATCATCAACCCAAGTAGTTTCTATTGAACCAGCAACGCCCTTTTTAACCCACTCAGGCAGTCCTCCATTGGAGTCCTCAATATAAAGGAAATCGGCAATGTCCTTAAGGCTAACATGAGGCTGATAGAGATGAATTCTTGTTATGAACTCTCGAAGACTGATAAATTCTTTTTTCCGAGCCTTTAGCAACTCAGCAATGTCCAGCATTCCGCCACCTCGCGCCCCCTGATTTTGGCGGCTATGTCAGCCCGCAGAGGTGTACGGGTTTTCGGGGATCAGCCTAGACATAGCCTATTCTTTGTTCGTCTACCTAAGTCTACTATCGTCTGTATATACTGTCTATGCATCCAGTCAGGCGCGTTTCCCGAACGAGCCATGGACCACATTTTCACCATTCTCCAGCGCCTGCATATAGTCGGCATACCACTGGAGCATTTCCCGACGGCCATCCAGATACTGAGCATGGTTATATGTCCCGCGTATTGAGTTCTTATCGACGTGGGCCAACTGCGTTTCAATCCAGGCTGTGTTATATCCCTGTTCATGGAGGATGGTACTCATGGTGTGGCGGAAGCCGTGCCCGGTCGCTTTACCGTCATAACCGATTCGTTTAATCACCTGGTTGATGCTGGCCTCACTCATTGGCTTACCGGCATCATTCCGCCCCGGGAAAACATACTTCCCTCGCCCGGTAAGCTGGTGGATTTCTTCAAGCAGTTCGCGAACCTGAGTTGAGATAGGAACGAGATGTGGCCGCCGCATCTTCATTCGCTCTGCAGGGATATTCCAGATCCCTTTATCGAAGTCGATATCATCCCATTCAGAAGCACGGAGCTCAATTGTCCTAAGCCCAGTAAGCATAAGCAGGCGGGTAGCATTTCGAGTCACCACGCTGCCGCTATAGTCATTCAGAGCTCGCAGAAAGTCAGGTATTTGTTCAACCGATAAATGAGGGAAGTGTTTTTGCTTTGGTGCTTTTAGAGTACTGGCGAGATCGACCACGGGATTATGCTCTGCTCTGCCGGTGATGACCGCATAGGTGAAGATCTGCCGGCAGGCTTGACGTGTCTTTTTGAGCTTATCAAGTACTCCACGTTGTTCCATCTTGCGAAGAACAGCCAACATATCAACGGGCTTAATATCAGTGATCGACCGGGAGCCAATATAAGGAAAAATATCTTTTCTCAGATACTCCAGGATGTCGCTGGCATAGCCTGCTGACCAGTTCATCGATTTATGCTCATGCCATTCCAGCGCCAGTCTCTCAAAGCTATTTGATACGGCCATCGCCTTAGCATGTTTTTTTTCCTGCTTTTCCTGTCCCGGGTCACCACCAGCAGCCAGTACTTTTTTAGCCTCTGCTCGTTTTTGACGTGCATCGGCCAGCGAGACATCAGGGTATACACCTAAAGCCAACGACTTTTCTTTACCTGCGACCCGGTACTTCAGCCGCCAGTATCGAGAGCCGTTGGGATTCACCAACAGGTAAAGGCCACCGCCATCAGACAGTTTATAGGGTTTGTCCTTAGCTTTAGATGTTTCGACCTGGCGGGCTGTGAGCTTCACTTGGGGGTATCTCATTTCATTGAACAGGAATCTACCCCCAAATGTACCCCCACATGAATGTGGATTTCAATAGACCATAGTAGACGTTGAGATAATAAAATATTGGAGAATGCCACGTATATGCTGGGTTGAGTAGACTTCAGGGGACGTTAAGAGAAGTGAGTATGGCACGCCCTACAGGATTCGAACCTGTGACCTACGGCTTAGAAGAAAGTAGAGCGTTAAATAACACACTGTAATCACACATTTTTTCCGCGTTCGCATCCGGTTTTGTGTCGTTTCGTGTCGTTTGAATACATCCCTGTCTTTATCGTGCATTCCTGTCACGCCACATCTACGACACAGCAGCCACGAGCTGACAGCAACTAAACAACCGCATTGTCCTGGCGCACATCGCAGATAGTAAACGTCACGACTCCGGCGACAGTAACATCGTCCAGTGCTTCCCCCTCGATACTTTCCCTTTCCGAAGTGACAAGCGACCTCCCCATGATTTTTGCAAACTGCAGTTTGCCAATAATGTAAAAATTAACTTTTCTTTCAGTGTATTAAGTAACACTCACATCCCACAACATCAATCCACATTGACAAAATACAAAAATATGCTCATAACAATAGCGTACCGTGATGAGAGTAGTCTGGTTTATTATATATAGTTAACACTTAAGGAATAACATGGAAAATCATATAATTATTTACCCAGAAATGTATCTTGATCATAATAAAAAATCAGTGCAACTCACCGCTAACCTATCACCACGAACCTTAATGATTTCGGCTTTGTATTGGGATAAAATTTTAACGCCTAACAATAACTTTTATTATGCGGCATACGAGGTTGTGGAGGAATTTAGAGAGTTAAACAAAGCCGGATTTATTTTAATGGATATCCTTGAAATAAATGGCGGTGGGTATGTTAGTGATATAATTTATAAAGAAAACAAAAAATATGTTTTTGAAAAGCTAAACAGCAAAAAATCTAACACCACAATAAATGATGCGTATGGATTGTTTTCCAATGACAAAGAAAATACCTTACCAGATCATGGCGAAATAGTTAACTTAATAAATGCAATACCAGAGCCATCAGTATCAACAAATATACATGACATACTTGAGTTCAGGCTTAAGCGTGGCGATGAATTAAAAAACCTCATGATAAAGCTTAATGAGTTTGAATTGAGAATAATGAAGGCAGAAAACAAAGAAATGGAATTCAAAATGATCGTTAATGAACTAGATAGAGCTTGTTATGATATAATAAAGCTATACAAAGAAAGCAAAATAAAATTTAATTTATCAAATGTAAAGTTTAATTTCTCAATTAAGGAAGTAATGAAATTTGCAGGCTCAGCATATGGAGGAGCTATTGCAATAGGACTTGGGGAAACTACCGCATTACTAACAGCCATGGCTGCCGGAGCAGCGGCTACATTAGAGATAAATGCTGACATATCTTACAAGAAAATAGATAAAACCTGTCCTTTTAATTACATAGGAATGATGAGCAAGAAGCTATCATGATCATTTAATTAAAACCATTAATTCAAGGTGGGCTACTATCATTAAGTACACCTTGAGTGTTTAGCTCAATTATTTTAAATAAATGAGATCAGTAACTCCATTTTTAATTTTTTAACTTAACACTTTCATCTAAATTTATATGTAATCTTTAATGAATATAAAACAGATAAAACGACCGACGCCAGCGCACCTAACCCCCAGCCATAAAAATACGTAACAGCAACTGCCACAAGCATCATATAAAGCTGAGCTCCTGATGCCCGACGTTTGACCACTTGAACTCTCATTTAGATCACCTGCGAAAAGGCCATCCCTGGCCGTTATCCTGTCCCGTTTTTACGAGGACATACTGGCTTCAATAGCTGCCAGGCGTTTTTCAATATCCTGCTGTTTTGCGATGGTTGCCCTGCTGATCCAGAAGAGCAGTTCCTCCTTACGGAATGCGTAGACGCTTCCGGCCTCCCGCGCTTCCTGGATAACATTGCTTCCCGCCGCTCTGATGAGGGTGCGCGTTTCCGGTACCGCCTCAACAACCACGTTACCTTCTTCGTCCAGTTCAGCTGGGGTGCCGGGGTTTACCTCCCACTCGTCATCCCACGTCTCAATAATCGCATCCTGTGCATCCCACTCGTCATAGCAGAACGCGGAATATTCCCGCCAGTCAAGACCGTACTTATCCATCACGGCAATCGCCGCCTGAACAGTCGGCCCGGAGTGCAGGCGGGCGCCATCTCCTTCCACCATGTATTTTTCCAGCCACTGCCAGACGCCGGGGAGCTGCCCGATTTCATAATAGGCGTCGGTTTCCGCCGGCGTGTCTGCCCGTGGGCGGGTTTTGTGCGTCTCGTCTGACGTCCCGATAACGCTATTCGATGCAAAAACCTGCGACCAGCGGCCGGATGGGGTGCCAAGCGAATAGGTGCCGTCAGCATTCGGGTAGGTATTCCCGTTTACTGACAGGTTTCCGCCGGTTTCCAGGCTCATTACCGTCGTAGACGTGGCAACAATCCTTTGCGTGTAGGCGGTTCCACCATTGACGTAGAACTCCAGCGCTTTAGCTCCGGATGCGCCACCATAGCCAATAGCTGAAGAGTATGTAGACCTGTGGGCGTTTGCTACTGACACTCCGTTGACAGTCACTGACGTCGCGGTAACAGCATTGAAGTTGCGGTCATTATAGAACGTGTACGGCGGGATTTGCGCCTGATCGATGGTCAGCGTGTCGCCCACCGCACCGATGGTTCCTTGTACGAGGTAACGGTTAGACGATGTTCCGTCACTGTTCAGCAGACGCTTAATCAGCCGAACTTGACCGGTCACGCCGGTTGATGATCCGCCGGTGATATACAGCGGTATTCCCACAGCAACGTAAGGCAAATAAGCGGCAGGTATGCTGATTATTGTTGTGGCATTACTATTTACCGTTTCAACGGTCGCGCTGAATGCCACTTTAAATGCAGCTTCCAGCGTGCAGCCACCTGTCACCATTTTCCGATCGAGCGTATATCCAGGGGTCAGCGTCGGGGAGATGATGTAACCACTTTGCGTACGCCGCACATGCGACCATGGGCCGATAATATCACCGGGGAAAAACAGCCCCCCACCCAGGGAGCTATCCAGCCCCACAGGGTTGGTGGCCGGGCTTAATACTGAATTACCGTTTGCCTCCGGGATGTAGTTGCCGCAGCCGGTCGGGAACATCGGCACCCCGCCCGTATAGGCCTCAATCGCTTTAATCGTGATGGGCGTGCTGCCGTCTGCCGGAACATCAAAATAAATACCGGTGTTTCGCGCGTAGGTGTACAGCCCGTCCCATGCCGTCAGCCGCTTGTTGGTGATTTTCAGCATCCTGTAGCCGTTACCGAAATCAATAAACGGCTCTGCAAACGACTTGTACAACGCTTCATCCGCGTTCGGGCCGTCCTGGCTGGCGGCGGTCACCCATGCGTAAATATTTCTCGGGTTGAAATTCCCGGTATGGTCCTTTATCCAGATGCAGATTTCCGACTTGATGGACGGCTGCTGCCAAGGTGCCATAGCTGGCCCGGCATTTAACTGTAATCCGTTCGGGTTGAACATTTCTTTTGCGTAGGGGCGGTTACGAATTGAATCCCAGTCGGTTCCGGCAGGAATATACATATTGTTCGTGCCGTACCTGAAATCAAAGCCCGTATGCCGGAAAGCCCCGAGGTCACGCACCGGGTTGCCCCAGATAAAGGTGGACACGCCGTTGGGGGTGTCGTAATGCCAGAAGTCATCATGATATTTAGCATTGCCGCCATCATCGACCGACGGGAAACAGCCCCCTTCAAAGCGCACGTTGCTGTACTCGGTGAAGTTGTCTTTGTACATGCTGACGCAGTCAAAATGCAGGCCCAGCAGACGGCTGGCTTTACCGATAAAGCCCCAGCGGGAGACAGTGTAAAAGTTGTACGTCCACTCGTTATACACGCCTGTGAACACATGGTTCTGAGCGGTACCGTACACCACGCCATTTTTCGCGTTGTAGTCCTTTGCAGCCGCTGGTCCCCAGTATCCGCCAGAAACGTGCAGCCCGGTACCGGTCATCACCGCGATATACTCCGGCAGCGTCCCGGAAACGTTATTCGCACTGCGCCACGCCTGGCGCATAGTCACTTCAGTATTATAGAGCGCGGTCCAGTCACAGGCGTTACGGTACGTACCGCGACGCCCGCCTTCAAACTTACTGCCATCGTGTACGACACGGTTAAAGTTGCCGGCACGGCGGGTCGCTCCCGATGCCGCAATCGCGCTGGTGATGTACTCATAATCCAGCTCGTTGTTATCAAAGGCGTGGCCGTCACGGTTGAATTTTGTCGGCTCCAGCATCGCGGGCATTTCAACCTGCGCCCAGTTAAAGGTAGCTTTGATGGTGACACCGTGGGTGAAAAAGCCTTCCGGGTTAAGGGCCAGAATCGCCACCCCCGAAGAGCACTGTTCCGGCATTTTTCGGATGGTGTGATCACCGTCCCATGTGCCGCCGTATATATGACAGTTCTGAAGACTCAGCGACCCCCAGTACTCCTGTTTGTTAACCGCCCGCCATTTTTCCTCAATCTCCGGTACACCATGCCGCCAGCCGTCGAGACGCTTCCCGGTCATGGCATAAGTGTAAGACTTACCGGCATAAACCATGAGATAAGAGGAGCCAAAGCAATAATTGACCCCGGAATAGCCCTTAATAGGCTCTTTACCGATGCGGTACATATTGGTTGGATAAATGAGGTCCAGACGAGCGCCGCCATCATAGGTCGCTACGTTATTTCCCGTGGACACACCGAGCGTCAGGCGGGAAAGAATGCCATTACTGGCTTGCCCGAGACAGACAAAATCATCGGTTGTCTGGTCGGTACATTCATTGTAGGTATACGCCTTTGCGCCGTTAGCGAGAACCTTAATGGCTCCGCCTCGTATCTCTAAGGCGTATTCGTCGCCATTGGCGTTATAAATTTTCCCTTCAGTTATAGCATGAGTTCCGGCCTTTTCCGGGATGGTGTTCCCGGTATATTGCCATGTTGCCTCACCGCCATCGCACTGCTCGTAAAACCCATTTGACCGATATGCTGACGGCGTTTCTTTTGAACTAAAAATTAACTCCGATGTATTAACAATATACCCCAATCCAAAAATAAGCTGAGAACCGCCTTCTGCAGCCAGAACCTGCCGAAGTGTATCTCCATCCATTAATACGAAATGGTTCAGGTCACTGGAGAAACTTTCCGCACTTATACCTGTGGTGGTAAACCCAACATCCGTCGTTACATTAAGTCGGTAAAATTGATTGTTGTATCGAATGTATTGATTACGAGCAGTGAACTGATAAGGCCCGCCCTCATAGTCACCAATAAAAACATAGCCAGAACCTTCAAGAAATTTCTGGAATTGCTGTTCTTTATCTTTCTGGGAGGCAGAGAATTCATACTCCTGCTTGCTGAGATATGATGAAAAAACAGAGTCAAAATGCTCCATTTTAAAATCAAATTCGGATTCAATTCCAAACCATGTTTTTCGCTCTTTCCCAAGCCTGTCTTTCCATAGAAGTGACGTAATATCATTTAAAGCAAAATCAAGATTCTGCGCATTATCGAATACGTTGCGCATGTCTGCCGACGGGACCGGGTCCCGCGTCAAATAAAATGGCATAGGGGGATTACCTCAAAAAATATGCGCCGGGTTAATCAGGCGGTGCGATACCAGCCCATCAACTTGACGTAGGCGTTAGTAACTGTCAGGGCAGCGCCGGTACCCATATTTTCTGTAGTACCGGAAACGGCATGTGTGTGGGAGCCAAGAGCGACGCTGTGAGTGTGGGCGCCAGCGGTAGATGTAGTGCCGAAATCTGTCCCCGAATTATTACCGACGGCCTGATCACTACCTCCCTGTTTCTGCATTGAAGAACCCCAGCCATGGGTGTGATCGCCATTACTGCTGGTGGTTTTTGTCCCGAGATCCACGGACGCCGCCGATCCGGAAACGGTCAATGACACAGCCGGTAAATTAGATTTACCAATAGTGGCGGTATCCGATCCCCCCGTAGTCAAAACGTCTGCGCCATCCTGAAGGCCCAGGCGAATGGTTTTGTTTTCACCTGCGTATAACCACGTCGTACCCGGAAACAGTGTGTTGGGGTTTTTGTTCTGTGCGAAAAACAGCACGATTCCAACGGGGTAAACGGAATCAACCTGTAGCGACGTCAGAGCAGACCGCAACTGTCCTCCCAGTTTGTCCATATCTCCGTCATCGAGAACGTCAACATCGGACTGATCGGAAATGAACTGCGCAATAGCAGATGCAATTACCGTTGCCTGCCTCAGTGCTTTATTGACCTGACCTGAACGAGCCATGCCCGCTGTAAACCCAGTAGACAAAGCGATGAGCGCCTCCCACTCAGCCTGTGTCGCCACGTTTGCCCCGGAAGCTATCGCGAACGGTTTAAAATTATTAACTGGCATCAGAAGTTCTCTCCCCATGCGCCGGTTTCGAAACCGGCGATATAGTCATTTTCAACATCAAAACCAAAAAATTTATACCCGTTTGAGGGCGTAACCGTTTCTCTAACTCTTACTCCGGCCGCTTTTACCGTAAGGAGGCCAGCACGAACCACAAAAACAAACTCAGCGGGAAGTTTATCTATTGGGTTAATGTCATATCGCGATGGTGTGTAATCATCAGGAAGAGAAATAAAGGGACCACGATTCATACCTGAATCAAATATCAATCGATCTGTTACAGACATTAAATATTCAGAATCAATAACGATGAGTATCGAGATGGTCATATCCTGATTATCAAGGATAATCATTTTAATCCCAGTACCAGCGAGTGCTGTTTCCAGAATATCAGGCAGCGTGCCATTCTGACCATTCCAGCTGTTAATTCCTATCCTAGCTTTTAACACTACACGGTATACATCATCACTGAGATAAGTTAAGGCATCAGAAGACTGATATGGACCAAGCCAGATGCCCTGGTCCCAACCAACACGATCTTTATCCCATTCAAGAAAAACGCCGGTAATAGGTGCCGCTACCGCGCGTGAAACGCCGATCCACTTTCCGAGGATATCCAGTTGGTCGCCAACGGCGGTATCGACGTCGAAAGCAGTGATTAGTCCGGCTGTCGCAGCGGAAACATCAATAAGTGGCCGCGTTGATAAATCAACGTGGTCGAAGAATTTCGGCTTTCCTGCGTGGTAATTGGTGATCAGGTCGGTGTATTTGCTCATGGCGTCACCACCAGTGCGATGTTATCCACGCTGCAGGATGCCGACTCGTCGTACGCAAACACCACATTAGCCGCGGCGACCCCCTCTGCCGTTCGACCGATCAACAGCTCCATGATGTCGTAATAACGTGCGTTCCCGCCGCTGACGACACCCAGGTTAGCCGGGGAATAAACCCGACTCAGCAGAACGCTGTCACCGATGGCCAGCGAATTGATATACGCCGCCACCGCCGCCTTCATTTCGTCTCCGACCTCAGAGCTATAACCCGTCAGCGCCTGAATCGTTATCGACACATAGATCGGCACGTCGACCGGGCGAGAGAAACGGATGGTGTAAGGGTTGCCGTATTTGTCGGTGACTATTACCGCCGTCGTACCGTACGTTGATACGCCCTGCCCCTTAGTGCTTCGTATCGTGTTTGCGATTTCCGTCGCATCCCCACCCTCGACGATTGCCGAAATGGAGTGAGCCGGTAGCCCGTTAGCATCGGTAGTCTCTGTATCGTTCTCAAACAGCTTGTGACGGGTCACGCCTTCAACGTTGGCAATCGCACCGTCTACCGCGGCAAATGGTGTGAGAGAGGCCAGGGCAACGCTTTGTGACTGCCTCACCCGAAGTTCAGCGTCAGTCTCTGCGGCGATACCAACGGTGGCCGCCAGCGGGTTAGTTACTGAGGCCCACCCGCGCGTCGGCGTATTGATGCCGTTTACTGACCCGGCTACCGCAGCAACCGCCCCGCTATTCGCACACGTTGCCGTAGCGACCACGGTACCGTCAGTACCGATCACCACCGTAGCCGGCAGATTCCAGATCACGCTATTGGTATCGCGTACCGAGCCGTTGGTGATAGTTGTACCGACGGTTCCGGTTAGCAGCAGGTCGACAGTTGAATTGGTCGCTGCACGCCGGGTGATGCCATTAATTTTGACGTTGCTCGTCAGTGCGTCACCCAGCGCCGTTGCCGGAGAGAATGAACGGTAAACCGAAATGGCCGTGTTATTGGCGTCGTGAATAGCCAAGGCCACCAGCGCCACCATCTGGCCGTCTTTGCTATCGGGATCGAGATAGGCATCACTGCCATAAATCTGCTGAAAATAACCGGTGATGGTGTCCAGCACGGTCTGATAGTCGGGCGCACTTATCCCCTCAGCGGTTACCGTTGCCGATAAGCCGAGTGTGTCGAGGTCCAAAGACATTACGCCTCCGAAGTTACTGTGGTTGTCCCGTAGATGGTTTCCACCGTTGCTGTGAACGTTACACGGCGCGTGGTACCGTCAACGGTGGTGTTAAATGCAGTGATTGAGCTAACCCCCTGCGTTTCGAGGATCCGCTTACGGATAGCGAGGTTGTAGGTATCCGGCTTTTGCTTACCCAGAACGGACTGAATCCATGGCGTACCTTCTGTGGTGTCCAGAAACCACTGTCCGTACCAAAGCAGAAAGCGCGTTTTAATGGCCTGCGCGACAGCCTCGGGGGAGTTAACCAGCCAGGTATCATCGCCCTGACCGAAGGTGTAATCCCCGTCGTCATCTTCTCTACGGTATCGCATATCATCCTCCGAGTGGCGCTGTACTGCTGCCACCAGGCTCAACGCCACCATGCGTATGCTTATCAACGATTGAGCCATCCACCAGCTGCAGGCGCCCGTCCGAGAGAATTTTAAGCCCGTTCAGGTTAAAACCTCCCGGTGCCGTGCCATTGATAGCTCCGCTGGCGGGATTAAGGCTCAACTTTGTTTCCCCGTCATCACTGCGCAGCTCTACCGCACTGGTGCTGATACCGCCGATTTTCTTCGCCTGCGACTGCGGGCCGACAATGCAGAAGGTATCGGATAAATCATGCATGCGCTCGTCTACCGGCTCCTGAATACCCCCACTCTGCCACCAGAAATCAATACAGCGGTCCGCAAAGATAACAAGGCATTCATCACCAGCCTTAACAGGAAAAGTCAGCGTGCAGCCTCCGCCGCGAGGGAAAACGACAGGAACATCCACCAGTAGCGGGAGGTTTACCGAGACCTCGGAGCCCGATTCGTCCTGCTCTGCGCCTTTAATTGCTGGCTGAACAACGGCGGTGACGGCATCCGGATCAAACGACTGAATGATGCCAGGCATGGAGACGCGCATTGCAGACATGATCGCCTGCGCCAACTGGGCGTCTGCCTGCTCTTTACTGCCGAGCTGGGAGTTTAGTGCTACGGGCATTTGGTCTACTCCGGCATTAAAAAACCCGCCGGAGCGGGTTAGTTGAATATTTTATGAGTTACGCTGTGCGATAGGTCACCTATGGTTCCATAGCACTCAATTGTGTGCGTGCCTCGAACGTTAAAAGCATTGACCCCAGAATAATCAAGCGTGAAGTAATAGATTTGCTTCCCATTTTGGTTATCTATCCCGCTATTAGTATTTTCAACTTCGAAGGAGTCAGGATAGTTAAGGGAGTTCCTTGCAATATCTTTGCATGCAAATATCACATCATTTTGTAGCAGAATTTTTTCCGATAAGGGTTTTGGTTTTTCCCTTTCCTTCTCTGCTTCCATTTTTTTCTGATAGCCACGGCGTTCGGCTTCTGCCTTCATCCTCTCATCATCAACAGTTTTAATAAACGACTTATCATCTTCACTAAGTGACGATGGTTCTTTGCTTTTTAATTCTTCATACCTTTTATCGTCGTTAGCGTGGTTGCCGATTAAATATCCTAAGACAACAATAACAACCAAAACAATCTTCTTCCCTGTACCGATCGCCATTTATGACCTCCGAACAAACGCATTCAGTTATGTTGCATTCACTTTATACGCTTGCAATCATAGGTCCAAAATCGCCGTGGATCATCCATATTCTTGCGAACAACCTCAACATTTAGAATTGCCTTCCCATTGCGCTTAACGTAATCAAGGCCGAGCCAGTGCCCAGTGTTGGCATCTGGTAGCATCCATTGCATCATGACGTTATCGAAGTCGTCTTTTTGCTTGAGGAAGGTAATTTTCTGCGTTTCAGGGGCTTGTCCGTTGATATGCATAAAACCATCGTCAGCAGCCTCAAGCCGAAAAGGACCGCACTGCATACCTTTTGCAGAAACCAAAAGTGGAAATGCTAATAGAGCCGCTAACAATCCCTTTTTAATCACGAGTGAATACCTTCGACAAAGTTGCTTGCGACTGCAACTCGGCAGCCCCTTTCGCCAGACACAGCAGGTCCATATACCACGCCTGCCCGCGAGTATCGCCAGTATAGTCAATGCTGCCGACAATGTAATCACCGTCGGTATTGATTGCCGCCAGCTGCGACCCGGGAAGCCCATCGACATAGATGTTACCGTCTGTGGTACTTTCGCCTAATAGACCTGGTGACTGACCAACCTGATCATTACCGAGAGCCTGACGATATACAGAGGCCTGATCCAGCCTGATAAGCCCACCAAGCTTAATATTCGGGTTTATCAGACAGCGCACATTTACCCCGGCGCCCATCGTCTGCTGAGGCATACCGATCAGGCCCGTATTGGCGTTCAGCACAATCGCTTCCTGTATGTACTTATCATCAGGAACGATATGCACCTGGTTGTTTTCGTACCACCAGTTAGCCTTGCACTGCCCTGCAAGGCTGTACATAAGGCGTCCAGTGTTCTGATAAATAGTGCGGCCGCGGGGGAATACAGTTGGGCCAAAATCCGGCCTGCTTCCCTCTGTAATGCCATAAGGGCTAAGGGACTGCATACCCAAATCAAACAGGTCAGCATGCTTCCAGCCTGCCGACACTGTAGTTTTCACGCTGGCGTTGAGATGCCCCTCCCAGCCATCAATACACTGGATGAGCACCCAACTATCGGTGACGTTATCTTTTCCGGTAACGGTAAAGCGAATATCACCGTTAAAGATGATCCCCACATTTTTATCAGGATAGTTGCCGCTGCTGTCTGCTGTGCCGTTATACCCGGCAATAGCCCTTACGCGAGTAAACTCTTTACCCATGATCCGGTTTTGAGTCTCCGGCGACAGATTGTAGATTTTGAAGTTACCCACGAACCCGTTAAAGATAGTCGCGGGCATCTTCTGGATATTAAACGTCACCTTAAAATCCGACAGCGAAATCCCATCACCCTTATCGTCAATAAGCTGCAGCTCAAAGTGCCGCATCCAGTTCTGAGACATAATCACTCCGTTACTGCGTAGAGATGGCTTTTAATGCCGAGGTCGGTTTGGGTTGGATTATCATTTGCCGGGTCATCGCAATTGACATAAAGCGAAAAGCCAAGCCCGAGATAGCGATACTGCGCCAGCAGGTCGGCGCCGGTGATAAGAGGAATGCCTTTTATCAGGTCGGCCCCGGTACTGTCCATGATATCCAGACACCAGAAAGCAGCACGCCAGGTGACAGCCATTTGCAGACTTTGACCTGCCACAGATATGGAGAATCGCTGGTTTTCTGGTGATAGAGGGATTTCTGAAACAGCCATTTAACCTCCCGAGATGAAACCGACAAACCGGCTTAGTAGCGACTCATCTTTCGGAGTCGGCGTCTTTACCCCTGAGTTTTGCACCGCTGACGTATTCACCCCCTCTTTCATGTTTTCCTTCGCTGCCACGCTGACTGTCTGCGTTTGGCTGGTGATTATTTCCCTCAGTGTAACTGTCGCCATCAGTACGTTTTCGCTGGTACGTTCGGTCGTCACATCCAGAGAGCGGATCACCATATTGGTATAAAGACGTTTCCCGGTGGTCACATCAAGCAACTGCCTTTCCTGCTGCATTTTAAGCAGCTCAGCATAGACTTCCTTAGGCCCCATGTTGTTAAGGGGCGTAGACAGCCCGATGCCTGCTGTATCATAAAAATCCAGCAAGGAACCACCACCAGCAAACCCTATCTCCATAACAACTTCTGACGGGCGTCGATACGCATGGTCTGCAATGAACCCTGTGCCTGCGCTTGTAGGCCTTTCAACTGGATGCTCTGTCACCTCCAGAGCATCGCTATGACGTTCAGAAACCACCACATCGGGTATCATCAGACCAATACGGCGGCTCCGCTGCTGGAAAAGGGTTGAAAGAATATCCATCAGCTCGGCCCCCTGGTTAGTTGCTGGGTAGCGCGTGCATTAACGTTGCCCTGGCTTTCAGAGACGATTTTCCCCGCCTCTCTCGGATCGCTGACACCAGAAATGTTGATAACGGTATTCTGATTCAGCGTCGCTCCAGCAGCCTGATGGGCAAGCGGGCTATTCCAGTTCGAATACCCCTCTTTGCGGGCCATAGACTGCATGAGCATAGCCATCGTATTGGGGTCGGACAGGTTTAATGCTGCCGTCGGCGATACCCCCATCCAGCCAGCAACATCACGGGCATATTTGGCAGGATCGTTGTTATCGGCCGCAGGTGCCCAGGTGCTGACGATATCCATGATAGTCTGCAGGCGGCGCCCGGTCGTTTTACCAGTAAAGTACCGCATGAGCTGGTTTTTCATGGCCTCCCAGCCTTCCAGCGCAGAACCAAACGCACGAAAACCACCACCGCCTACGGGCCGAATATTGCCGGGATTGTTGTTGCGATCGGCAAGCGTGTTCTGCTCATGCTGATACCAGCCGCCATCACTGAAACGGGATTTAACCTCCTCCCAAAATCCCAGAACTTTACCTCGCGCATTGACTGCGCTACTGGTAACACCAGGAAGGGCGTCAGGTTGATCGCTACCTTGTTTGAGAAGAGCCTTGCCAATACTTGCAGCATCCGACCAGCGACCGTCCTTGATAGCGTTAAGCAGGTCGCCGATCATACTCAGCATCTTGCTAAACTCACCCATCTGGGTAATGAAGTTGCTGAAATCCCATTTCAAAGACCAGGATTTAGGGTCGATATTGAGCAGCTTTGCCAGCGCTTTCCCGAGGTCGAGGACAGTCTGTTTCAGGTCGCCGACCATCTTCAGTGCTGCATCTACTTCAGGCTTCCATTTCCCCCAGTCAATGAGGCTCTTACCGCCCTCCTTCCAGGTCTGGTAATCCTCCCATAGCAAAGCAATGGCAGCGGCAAGACCGAGAACCCACGTAATCGGCGATGCGAGCATAGCGCGGTTGAGCATCCACCACGCTGCGGTTAGCGCTCCAATTAGTTCGATCAGCTGCTGCGACTGCTTATCAAGAGAGTCCCACCAGTCGCTGATACTCTGACCCAATTGGATGAGGCGGTAAATTACCCTGCCTACCATCTCACCAGTCCAGAGAATTCCTTTCACGGTACCGGTTATTGCGCCTTCAATTTTCGGGAAGTTTTCCAGTACCTGGCGACGCAGCCTGTCGAGAGAACCAGCAAGGCCATCAGCGAGACTGGAGCCTATTTTATCCCGCGCCATGCCTGCCATCAGCCCAAAAGAGCGCAGCGAGGTCATGAATTTATTGGAGCTGACGGCGGCCACATCGGCGTTATAGCCGATTGCCTTCGCCATCGCGGTGTATTCGCCACTAAACTGGCCGATACCGCGACGCATTGCCATCAGGGTGTTTTCATCCAGACCCAGCATCTGAGCGTACTGGTTAGCGCGGTAATACGGCATGCTGCTAAGACGCTGGCCGACGCCGGTAAAGATCGTCGCCATATCCCGCATGTTGCCGCTGGCATCGCGGGTCTGAACGCCAAGGCGATTCAGGAAACCCTCGGCTCCGGGGCTGGTACGGATGAACTGAGCCAGGCTTTCGAGAGAGCCGCGGGCGGCATCCACACTGCCGCCCATCTGGCTGACGGCAAAGCCGATCTGCTTGATGCCCTGCACCGTTGCGCCAGTGCGCTGAGAGGCCCAGTACAAGTTATCGAGACCGCTGGCAATTTTCGCGGTGAATGCAACGACGGAAAGCGCCGCCGCCTCAACTTTGACGCCCAGTTCAATCGCTTTAAGCGTTGTCCCGGCAACGACGGCATCGAATTTTCTGGCGCCAGCCTCATCAACTTTGAACCCAAGCGAGATCAGAAAGTCCTTGAGCGTTTCAGCGTTCATTAGCCTCTCTCCATTTCGCTATACGGTTTTCGTTATCGGCTTTCAGGTCCAGCCAGTCATTCATGCGGGCAACGTCGGCCAGGTCGACCGAACCGTCCTTCAATGCGGTATAAGGAATGTACCCGGCTTCCACCGGGCGCATCAGGAAGCTTTCGCCTTCCGGCAGGGATTCCAGCGTTAAGCCTGCGGCGACGTGGCCACCTTCTCGTTGTCGGGGAGTTCTTTCAAAAAATTTCCCAAGCTGTCGGCGACCACCCGCGCCACCAGCTGCAGCATCGTAAACAGATCGATATCGTCGAACATCAGTACGCCCTGATCGAAGACTTTCGCCCATCCCTTTTCGTGCTGGCGGGACACGACACCCAGACACGGGTAAATCACCGCGTTAACGTCCTCGTCCGGCAGCGCGGCCAGCGTATCGGCAATTTTCGGCAGTACGCTTTCCAGCACAGCACCCGAGTTACCCGCAGCGGCCTGAGCTTTCAGCGTGGAAAATTCGCTGACGAGCCCAGCCAGCACCGGGAGCAGCTTGCGGCTGACTTTCAGTTGCTGGAAAACGTCGAGTTTGGCGGTACGGTAGTTGACGCCTTTGATTTCAAATTCCATCTGTTAAAACTCCCCCAGAAGCTGATCAATCTTGCCGCAGTCAAAGACCCACGACACCGTGTTGCCGACTTTTGCGTTAGCGTGATCCGGCTGTTTCTGGAAAGCACAGCTGCGCGCGGTGGTGATGTCGCCAGATGCTTTGTTTCGCACGACGATCACGTTGTTACCCCAGGTAGCGGAGGACTGGCTCTGGGCGTTGTACATCAAAGACAGCTTTTTGTTGACCGGGGAGGTTTTCAGCAAGGTTACCGTGATTGTGCCGCTCTTTCCGGCGTGCAGGCTGTGCATCACTTCCCCGTCAGCGCCGACAGTCATGGTGTTTTTTGCCTCGGTCATCGTAACCGTGATGCCCTCTTCGGAGTTCGCCGAGCCGTAGCCCAGATCGATACTTCCGGTTGGGCCGGTAAGGGAGGCCGAGACGTCAATAAAGCTGTAGGTGTTTCCCATTTATTCCCCCTTATCGAACCACGTTGATCTGTACGTCGCCATAGTGAATCGCCCCTGCCATCTTAATGGCCGCCTGAATCACCGGCGACTTACGCGCTTCCCTGTCAGATTGTGCCTGGTTGGCTACCGCATCTGCGTAGACGTAGTAACCCTTGGTCAGGGTATCGCCGGATTCAATCTGGCCAATCGGGCCACCATTCCAGACGCCCGGAGCAATCAGCCCGTTATTTACCGCCTGATCCAGCGATGCTTCGACGTTGGTCATTAACCGGGTTACGCCCGCGTCGGTCTGCGGAATTTTGGTTGTCGAGGTGTACAGCAGGTTATAGAGATTGGTCTGAACGTAGTTCTGCAGCCAGTCCAGCCCGTGGCGTTCGTCGAAGAAATCACCGTTCGCCATCACGCCCTGCTGGATAATCGCCGTATCGTTGGCGTAGTAGACGTAGACGTTACCGTTAATGGCATCAATGGCGGCTGCCTGCGCGGTCGTCAGCGTCTCGTACGTCACGCCTGGCTCAGTCTTGAACTTCAGGGTGATCGTGGTGTTGTTGCCGGTAAAGTTCACAGTGAACGCACGACCAAAGGCCGAGATAGCGGCATATTTGCTGCTGGTACTGTACTGCCAGAATGTGCGGGAGTAGCCCGCCGCCTTCAGCTTATAGCCGATATTGCCGGTATTACCGGATACCAGTACATTCGCGTCATCAGTGGTAACCGCCAGAATACGGCTCAGACTGGAAGCCTCGATCGCCGCGGCCACCGAAATCACATCCGCTTCAACCAGATCGGCGCTATCGGCAATCGCCAGGCCGTACCAGTTGGTATATTGCAGAGAGGCATTAACCGCCTGCAGCAGCGTTTCAACTGTGCCCTCTTCACCTTCCGCCAGCGTCTTCGCCCAGCGGCCGATATAGACCAGCGTCGGTTTTGGTGATTGTGAAAAGAAGATGGTCGCTGCTTCGTATTCCGGGGAGTCAACGCCAAAATCATCGCCGATATCTTCAATGGCCGAATACTGGCGAATGCGCTCGGTAACCGGAATAACGGTAGAGGTTCCCAGAATGAGGAGCGCACCGAAGTTTCGCCCCGTTGCCGCTACCGGTGACATGATGACGTCAACGTTAACGACATTGGAAACAGGTAAGCCCTGTGCCATGTTTTAATCTCCAAAAAATTGCACTGGCGCGTCGACCAGCGATTGAATGCCGTACTGGCGGATGATTTTGCGGCGCAGGTCAACGCTGATATCGTACCGGCGCACCCACTGGTTATTGATGAGTTCGGGCAGATTGAGGATCCGCCCATGCTGCAGAAATGTCAGGCCTGAGCGGTTGAGCTCGTCATTGTTCTGCGAGACCAGCAGACCGTCACGAAAGCGCGTGGCCATTGCCAGCCCCTGCGGGCCATAGAAGCACAAGATCAGGCTCACGGTCTCATGCGACCACTGTTCGGTGCTCTCTTCGCCCTGCACGTACGCCGGGTTGAAGTCTTCCTGAATGCCGGTGATACCGAACGCGCACCAGGTGGTGCCGTTTTTGGGTATCTGCTTTTGCGGGTCGGTCCAGCGCGGGTAAACCAGCGTGTCAGCCAGCCCTGTCACACCCCGTATCCAGCGGCTGATTAGCCGTTCCAGATCCTCATCGTAGGGCGGTGAATCACCGACGGGGGTCAGATATCCCGCCGTTGTGCTGTCGTTACTCAATTGGCGTTCCCCCGTCGAATTCCAGAAGCTCGCAATGCGCCTGAACGAACCCGGCACCGTACGCCGTATACGGGTCGACAAACGTCACACGATAATCTCGCCCGCGGTAGGTTACGATATCGGCATCTAATCCGGGTTGCCCCTGAGTCAGCCTGAACTGCGTCACGATGAGAATGGCGCCGTTGATGTTCTGTCCGGCGGCCATACGCTTCGCTTCCAGCGAGCGGTCAACGGTCACCACGCCAGTAAACGGGATATCCTGCTGCGTATTGACCGGGAAGTTATCCTCGTCGACCGTCTGCATCTGCCGGTGACATACTAGCGTTAGATCAACAAAATCCGGGTCTAGCAGAACATCAGTCACATCGAGAAACGGCATTATTTTTTCCTCACCACGTAGTTAATCGCCCGCAAAAGGAACCCATGGTCATAAAGCGGTTTTACGTCCTGACCATTACTACGGCGTCTGGCTTTCGTTTTTTCCGAAAGTGGCGTCAGTCGGTCACCATCGCCAATGACCGCCTTTGCCGCATCGCGGGCAACCTGTCCAGCGGACTCAAGGTGTTTCTCAGCCAACACGGCGTTACCGTCAAGCGCCGCCTGCGCAGCGAGTTTTAGCTTGGCCGTCGTCTTATCGCGAGAATCCTCAATGCCGATATCAAGGAAAGGTCGTGGCGGGATCGTGACCACCTGCGCAGGAACCGTGTGCGTGGTAGAAAAATTGCTTTTTGATGCCTTAACAAATCGACCATTCCGCTTTAAATCCCCATGTGCATCCACTTGGCGATAAATGGTTGTTGTGTGCTCAGGGATTGTGATGGTGGCCCCTGTCGAGTGCAAATAACCCAACTCAGCGTTGTTATATGGTGCCCCATCCTCCCTCTCGGCCTTATCCGCAGGAATTCCCACCAACACATCAGTGCCTGACAGCTGTTTCAGCGCATCCAGAACGCTGCTGTAATTGTCTTCCCGAATTGTGAGCCCGCTTTTCATTCCGGCGTCCCCAGTTGAACCGCTCCGGCACCAAACATCATCAGGTATTCCCAGAACTCCGATCCGTAACGGGAGTTGTTCCAGAAACCGGCATTAGGGTCCAGGGTTGCGCTTGCGTCATAACTGGCTGAAACCTTATCCACTGATTTCGCGGTCTGTATGCCGCTATTTACGCCACCAGCAGTACCCACAGCCACACCACGCATATCGGCGGCGTAAAGGTACATATAGTGCGCAACATACAGCCCGACGATGTAGGGAAAGATATCCACGCCAAAGCGCGACTCACTCAGCATGGCATCAGCAAGATTCAGTCGAGCCTGAATCATTGGCGTGGGGTACTTTGTATCGTCAGCGAACTGCGGAAAGGTTGCCCTGAACTGCTCAGGCGTCGGCAGACTTTGATTTCTTGCCATTATTGGTAGTCTCCGGCAATTGCGCTTCGAGTTCAGCAATGCGCGCGTCTTTCTCGGCGATTTTTGCTTCCAGCTCAGCAATTCGCGGGTCTTCTGCAATCGCTGGCGCTTCGCCATCCGGTGAACAGTGCGCTTTTACGAACCAGTGATCAGCAACCGTGTCATCGACGTCGTGGAAGCCAACCGGGAAATGCTTTTGCTCTTTGCCGTCGTTGAAGTTAAACGGGGAGAGTACGTAAATCTTTTTCATTGCAAGTCCTCATGAGCGGCCCTTTCGGGCCGCCGCAGGTTAGATGCCGTCGACGTAGGCCAGAGTTTCCGGATAAACCGGCTCTACTGCACCCAGCTTGCCGTAATAGGTTACGAGCTGATACAGGCCGCGATACTGGATCGGCACGCTCATCAGCGGAACCATCGGGAAGCGAACGTATTTCTTGTCGTTGGTGTAGAACATCATGCGATCAGAGTTCGACACGCCACGACCTTTCGCCCATTTCACCGGACGGATGTTCAGAGGACGCCCGTTCTGGTGGTATGCGATGGTGTTGGTTTCCAGATAGGTCAGCAGGGACTGGTTACCAGCGCTGGATACGATGGTGCTTGCCAGCAGAGAGAACTGCTCCGGCGGGATCAGCAGGTCCGTCGGTACCATGGAGTAAGCCGAGTTGGCCCACGCAGCACTCAACCCGGCATTAATGCTCGCCCGGATTTCGTCAGCGGTGGAGGTCGCCCAGGTCTTCGCGGCGTTGGTCGGCGTTACCTGCGTCAGGTTCAGCAGGCCTTTAACGTTCAGACCGGAATCGCCGATATAAACCTGCTCGTCCGTGTCCATGTTCCACTTCAGTTGCATGCCGTCGTACTTCTGCGTGTCGATCGGGCGACCAACCTGCGCAGCTGCCTGCAATTCGGGAACGGTCCATCCCAGCTCCATACCCCAAAGGGTAAGCGGGAAGCCAGTTTTTGCGATGTCGACGTTAACGCCAGCCAGCGCGGTAGGGATTTTGCTAAGCCAGTTTTTACCGTTAGCATTCGGTGTACCGGCAGCAGCAAAGGTGGTGTTAGTGAACGAGCTGATCTCGTCAGCAATAGACACGTCTTCACGCAACTGGATATCGCGCGACCAGGTGAAATTCACCAGCGGCAGATTCAGTGTCTGATCGAGACGCTCCAGCTCATGGACAAGAAAGGCACCAGTGCCGTCGACTGTCGCCTGGTCAAATGTCATTGGCATTTGCGATTTCCTTAAATATTGAAGGCCAGCTCAATGTTGCCGCTGGTATCGCCAGGGCCATTGAAGTAAGCGTTAGTGATCTGGACGGTATTCGAGCCATCAGCGGCGGCAAGGAACGCGCCGAGAGGGCTTGAGGCGGATGGTGTGGCCACTCGCATGTAGACCGGGCCATGCAGCGCAACGCTGGATGCATCCACGCCGATGTTTACCGTGACGTAACCACGTACCAGGCAATCGCCGGTGAAGTTTTTACCGCTGCCTACCTGCTGGACTTTATCCGGCTGGCTGGCGGTCGGATACGGACGAACGTAAATGCCCACCAGCACCGACGCTGTATCGCTCGCAGCGATTGGCACAAATTTCCCGGAGGAAATCTTGCCGCCAAGGCCGTAAGCGGGGAAAAGGTTGGAGGAATCCAGCAGTTGAGGTTCAACCGTCAGATCCTGCGGACGAGAAATTGCCCCGGCGATGCCCGCTGGCATCCGGTAAAGAAATGTATTACCCATTGGTTAGCCTCGTTTAGACCAGAATTCCTGCGCGGCCTGATTCATACCGGCAATGGTTTTAACAGTGGTGGCAGTCTGCGTTTGCAGGCTGTCGACGGTTTTGGTATTGCGGTTTTTCGCCAGCTCAGAAACAGCCGTGAAAGCCATATCCACCGTGGCTTTTTTCAGCTTGCTGATATCGGCATCACCGACAATAGAGCGCACCAGAGATTGATCGGCAGAAGCGAGCACCTGACGCTTGAATGCTGTCGGCTTCGCCTTTTCTGGCAACTGGATGCCTGGCTGAATCAGATCGGCACGATAAGCGGCATCGCCGGTAACCTTACCCTCTTCTTCCTTTTTCTCCTCTTCATCCTCGGCATCGCCGGTACCAGGAGCAGCTGCCGCAGGCGTGAGTTTGGCCACCGCCTCAATCAGCGCCTTACCCCATGCAGGAATTTCTTCCTCACCATCGCCGGTACCAGGCAATGCCGGGCCGGGAAGCGGATTTTGCGGTGCAAGGTTGATGACCACTCCGCCGGGTGTCATAGAGGTCGATACATCGTTATCGCCCGTGACATCATCAGGCGGGTTATCAATGAGACTTGCCATTTCGGCAGCGTCCCCGGTTTTACGGGCCTTCAGGAGCCGGGTAAACCAGTTTTTAGTAGTGCTTGGCATAGAATCCCCTATTGCACAACGGAAACCGGCCCGCCCGTTAGGGACAAGGGCCAGATGGTTAGCGGTAATCGCAGATTGCTTTGCGAGACCAGGTGAAATTTGTTCGTAATCGGCGTCGTACCCGCAGCTGACCTCGTCATCACCATCATCAATGGCCTGCAGGGCTTCCGGGGTTTTGACGATGACATCAGCCAGCAGCAGATCGGTTTTATCGTCCGTGCCACGTCGTACGTTCTGGATGTGCCCGTGAGCCAGCTGGCGCCAGTTATCAGGGGTAACAAAGATGATCTGCCCGTCAAAATCTCGCGGATGGCCGATAGTGACTGCCATTCCTTCGAATGACGCCATGGCTCGCTCGCTGAACACCTCTTCTGGCATCCGGCGTACGATGACCTTCCCTCTGTCGTTTGGGACAAGCTCAGGCCGCTCTGTGGCGTCGTACTCCTGCTCACCAGTCCTTGCGATCGGGACGTCCTTAAACAGGACAGACCCATCAGCAAGTTGAAAGCGGGTATTACCCAGGCGGGTTTTAAAGAAATATTTCATGGGTTACCTGCTGAATTGCGGGCATTGAAAAGGCCGCTCATTGGCGGCCTGTTATTTTACAGGGTCAGGTATTTGCACTTCCGACCAACACTTGCAGTTAGGCAGGCACCCGGCGTGTCCGGTCATGCCATCGAGCGTTGGCGGGCTATCCCAGCGCACAAACTTATCTTTCATTTTTCGGTGTGATGGCCTGGTGCCTGCACCTTCAATACGCCACCAATACCCCTCAGAACCAACGGATAACGCCCGAGCCTGAGTTAATGCGCCAGTTGCACGCCCTATCTCAGTGCGGGCTATCATCCGCGCCCTGCTGGCCGCCACGTCACCGGATTGCATGATCATCTCGTAAAGCTGATCGGGGCGCTCACCATGGATGACAGCCTGTATCGCACGCTCCTGAATTTCCCTGACACGTCCGGCCGCCTCTAATGGCAGAGACTTCATGTAGCGAATCTGTCGGTAAACGATATCTTGCGCCACCATGCCGACAGGAGTGTTACCAATCACGTCACGCAGACCAGCGGATATTTCTTCCGAAACAGAACGCCACTGATTCCACTCTTCACGCTCCACCTGGGCAAACATCTTTCGACCGACCATTTCGGCCCAGTCGTCGATCACCCCGGAGTAGTCAACAAGCGATTTAGCAATGCTCTCAGCGCTTGCCTGTGAACCATCGTAGGAACCCGTGACGATTTGATTTATCTGGTCGACTATCGCCAGTAGGCTTTTCTGATACTGGACCTCCGATCGGCGGCGGAGGGCTGGTTTCAGATTCAGTCTCCTGCCACTGTTTCGCCGCATTCTGGATATCCTCATCGCTAATTGAAGCACCGATGCCGGTAACGTCAGACAGCTCGCGCAAATCGGTCAGCGCAGCAGCCGGGGACATTCCCAAATCACGCACCGCGGTTGCCAGAGCGGTAGTCGTGTTGGTCGCCACCGTAGAGCGATCGGTGTCGCTCATCTGCCACAGGGGGTTAAACTCAAAGGTGAAATCTTGCGGCAACGGCTCGCCAAACTCTGAGCGATGCAGTACATCGAATAACAGGCGGATGTGAGGCCGTAAATCTCGCTCCTGAAGCGTTCCCACATCGTCGTAGTAGTTCGCGAGGTCAGCGTCACCGGTTGAAAAACCCTTCGGTGACTGGCGGAACAGACGGACAAGAGGAATGCCAACAGCACCCGCGATATCCTCTTTAAACTCGCTAAGCAGGTCAGACAGCCCTGCGAAAGAATAGGAATGTGTTTCAAATTCGTCCTCCGAATCAAACAGGGACATACCCTCGTTCGTCTGGTACTGGCGGACCATCTCCATATTCTTGATAAGCGCCTCAAACGCTTTACCGCCTGTGGCGATAATTTCACGCAGCTTTTTAATCTTTGCCGTTCGCAAATGCGCCTTGTAGGCAAGCTGGGCGGCGCCGACGCTGGTGCTATCGTAGGAAGTCAGGCGATCGAAGATGCGCTCAACAATGGACATCCCCCACTCGTTTTCGGTGATTTTCTGCTGATACGGCAGTTTCACACCATCCATGCGGATCAGGCGGCTGTGGTGAACGGTCCACGCAGGAAGCCCCTGCGCCGTCGTCACGATGTCATAGAATTCTGGCTTGCCGAGATTAGGGCCAAGCGCCTTAATGCGCCTGGTGAGCTGTGGGTTAATCATCCAGCGGTCAAGTACAGCCAGACCTTTAAAGCTGCCCTTGCCGACCTTATCCAGCACCAGCGGCGTCAGAGGTGCCTGGCCTTCAATCAGAATCAGCGCCACCGCCCCGCCATACAGCCGGGACCATTTCAGCGTCTCATTGATGCAATCCCAAAGCTGAAGCTCATCGAACCGTGATTCAAGAATGCCACGGCGTTTCGGGTCTATCTCACTGGTGATCCGCACGCCCTTTTTGGTCATATCGTCCGCTTTCGAATCGACTGCGGCGCCAATAATCCAGGAGGAACGATAAGCCCACTCGATGAGCAGGCGGTTGCGGCTGGTATAGTTCGCCCTGTAGGTCGATGCGGCATGCTGGTTAGGCTGCTGCATACCGACACGGGCAACAAAGTTATCGTACGAATCCGCCGTGGCGACTCGTCCTGTTTTCTTCGCCATGGTGACTATTCTCCGGCTTTTTTTGGTACTCGTGGCGGATAGGATAATTTGTTAAAAAATGACCCGATTTAACATAATGACTGTTACCCGCACCAGCCGGATCCCTCCCATGATGAAATGTCCGCCAAAGGCTTATTTATCGGGGTTAAGTGGCTAAAAGCGCGTGAATAAAACATGCATAAACAGGGTCGAAAAATGAATAGTGTGAATTTTGCGTGAAACGGTTATTTCCAGGTATTTAGCTGTTTCCCAGCGCTTCCCAGATATCCATTGCCGTATCGGTTGGAGCAAACGCCATGATGAACGCGTCGGCCACGTTCGGCGATGGTACGTCACGCTTGGCGAGGTCTTTCTTGCTTTCCACCATCACGCGACCGTTTTTGTCAAAATCACGGTGCGGGGTGGTAAGTTCCAGCTTGAGCTTTTCCAGCAGCGGGCAGGATGAGTCAATACTAATCAACTCATCTACCGGGTACTGCTCGCCGTTCTTTACCGCGTTGAAGGTGTTACGGAAGCGATCCGCTACCAGCCACCAGGCTTGCGCTTTGAGGTTGGCGAAAAAATCCTTGTTCGGGATACCAATGTATTCGTAGTCCGGCTCATTCACACCAGCGCCTGCATTAAATCGCTGATAGTTGATGCGGGATGCGTTCATGTTTTCGCGCTTACGATCCTCATTAATTTCTGAGAATTTCGCGCCAGCAGATGCCCCAACGCCGATTGAGTCGTAGACGATATCAGCATCGCGCTCCAGTGCCGCCTGATACGTACGCTGGCAGCTCTTCAGCAATTCGTCTTCTTTCGCCTTCCACTCATCCGCCCAGTACACGACGGAGCCGTGACGATAGACGTTAGCGCACTTATCGGCGCCGCTATCAGCAACGTCGAAGCCAATACGCTTGCGCCCGCTCGGCTCGAAATTAAGGACTTTGTGGGCATCAACGGCCGCCTCAATCCATGACAGCTTGATAATGGCTGCATCATCATCCGACTCTGGCACGCCTTCGTAGACGTGCTTAAACCCATCCGGATCCCGGCGCTTAGCGGCCTCGATAACCTTCAGCATGGTGTCGGACAAAAATGGGTTTTCATCGTAGTTGATTTTGCGTATCAGCGTATCTTCTGGCGGATCGACCACAAAGTTACGCCACACGAAATCAGTCACCAGCCCGGGGTTAAAGATAAACCAGCACTCTGATCCCTCTTTACGGATGGTTGGCTCCAGTATCTTCCACTGGTATTCCGTCAGCGCGTGGGCCTCTTCAAGCCACAGAACGCTGATACCCTCCAGAGACTTAATCTCTTCAATGTTGCGCCAGAGCCCATAAAAGACGAATTCAGACCCGGTCACCCGGTTAATGATTTTGTTGTTCAGAATGCGGAAACGATGCCGCAGGCCAAAGCGGTCAATCTGAATTTTGAGCAGGGTATACACCGACTCTTCAATTTTGTTCTGGATCTGACGTGCACAGCAAAAGCGCAGGCTGTATTTATTCGACAGAAATATGGCTATGCCAGCGGCATCCCACGATTTTGACGATGACCGGCCACCATAAAGCACTTTGTTACGCGCCTGCGTCGTCCAGAAGCTACGCAGGACCGGATTCAGCGTCGGTTTGGATGTCAGAGTAGAAGTCATTGAGGTCACGCTCTCCGTTGCCATCATCAATACCTGCATCACGGCGAAGACGATCGGCCTCCAGCGACACCTTATCAGTAGCAGCCTTGCGATAGTCTGTATCAGCAAATATTTTGCCTACCGTCGCAAGCGTGCCGACGATGGACTCAATACGAACGGTATTGCGCATCATCGCCTTCTCGGCGGCGCTGATATTTTCCATCAACACCTTTCTTTCCTGGTCCCCTTCAGCATCATCCAGCTTGGTCAACCACCGGCCAATATTCTCTGCGGCGACAAGGTTGTTAGCCCGAAGGCGAAATAATTCGTCTTCGAGTGTCAACGCTTTCGCGTCTTCAATGACCTCATCCTTGAGCAGAAGGCGCCGGGCGTAACCACCATGCTTTAACGCCTGCTGGTTGCCTGGTTGGAATGGGTTGGTCGGCGGATCGGTACGCACCCCGCGTATCGGTTTCGTATCTGGTGGAGGTTCGGATTTTGGTTGCGTACTTTTTTGCGTACGGCCAGCGCTGGCAGGCTTTTCGCTGGTACGCGCCTTACTCTTTTGCGTACCACTTTGCGTACCATTTTTGCGTACCTGCGTACCGCTATTGCGTACCCAGTCAAACTTTTTAGCCCTCTTCCTGATAGCCCCTTCAGTAACGCCGTATTTATCGCCTATATCACGGAGACTAAGGACTCCGGCCCGGTATGCCGATTCGATGGCCTCCCAGTCCGGTGTTGCCATAATTTTGTCCTCGCCTTGACATTATCGAAGCCACTCGATGAATGGCTCCTGTAATGCCAATAAAAAAGGCCGCCGAGGCGACCTGATTTAAATATTTTCTGCCATGTGTTCTTTTGCTTCGCTTATCGCCTGCTCCATCCTCATCAATGAGGCCTTCGGCTCAGGGATACCACGCTCCTTGCAAATTTCTTTAATCAGACCTCTGGCGATAACAAGCTCTTCAAACAGGCTTGCAATCATGTCTCTTTGCTTTTGGTTTTCCATAACAACCTCGTCTAAGTTGCTCGTCAGGATATCAGTGGCAGGCGGTGACGATGCCGCTTTTCGGGAGCTACCCTAGCCACTGATGATTTTAACCCACTTTGCTATTTCAGACACTGCGTGCGGATATAGTCCTGCAGGACACTCAGGGCTGTTTGGTCGCTGAGGATGCCGGCTCTGATACCGAGAACGTTTCGTCCAGCAACTGAAGAGAGTTCGACGGTGGCATCATCGCCCATGCTGGCGGCGCCGGTGGTTTGGGTTGCGGCTGACACTGGACACTTGCCTTTGACGAGCACCCGACCACCATTATCAAGCTTGCGCTGCAGAGCATCATTTTCAGCTTTTGCATCGGCTAACTCCTTCGTGTATTTGGCATCCAGCGCAGCGACGTCACGCTGGCGGGTTGTCATGTCGGTGATGGTGGCGTTCGCCAGCTTCAGGTTCAGCTCTGCGTTATCGGCGCGGGTTGCTTCGTGCTCAGCCTTTTCCTTGTAATGGCTGGCAGCGATGGCCAGTGCGCCACCAAGCAAACCAACCAGCACCGGCAACCAGAACCTTTTCACCAGAGCCAGAATGGCTTCGGCAGTCATTGCGGCTTACTCTGGCTAACCAGACGGCCAACAACGCCGCATGCAGCGATTACCGCCGTAATGGTGCCCATCGCTCCCGGCGGGATTGCGGTCTTGAGGTCTGGCGGTAGCTCTGCCCATACCGTGGGGATAATCCCGGCCAGCACCAGTGCATGCATGGAGAACCAGCGCCATGCGCTTTTCCAGTCATCAACGAGTTTCATGAGAGAAATACCTCACGCTCTGCCTTGCGGCGATTCGTTAACCCAGCCATTACCTTGCCGCCTGACCGGTTCCAGCGAAGGAACTCATCAGCAGCGCCTTTCACATCACCTGCATTCAGCTTCTTCATCAGCGTTGAGGTGGATAGCGCCCGCGTACCGATGTTGTAGGCAAGCGACACAAGCGCGTCGTACTGATTCTGGGTGACGGAAACTTTGAGCATCTTGCTTACCGCCTGGTCAAAGCTCACCACGCCAGTGCGCAGCAGGCGATCCGCAGTTGCGTCGTCAATCTTCATTCCGGGCTTGATAGGCTTGCCGTCTACTTTTCCCGTCCAGCCGTAGCCAATCGTCCAGGGATCACCACCGGTGCCCGGGTCGGGATATGCGGTTAACCGACAACCCTCAAATCGCTTAATCAGCGCGATACCGTTATTACTGATTTGCATCTTTAATCCCCGTCAGACGTTCCCAGAAATAGGTCAACGCTACGGAGCCCATCGCGCCGCTTATCCCCGCGGTTGCCAGAATCATGTAAATGCTCAGTCCGCTTTCAATGCTCACCAGGCCAGCAATAACGCCGGTAAACCCTGAAACCACCATTTGGGCAAGAGCATTGATCAAGCTCCATGTTGCCTTGCTCTGCTTCACATCTATCAGGTAGCGGACAAGTCCACCCCAGCAAGCAATGATCAGCAGAACCAGCCAGGACATCCCGGCAATGCTCTCTTTGTCTTGCATACGTTTAGCCATAGTTACCGCCTCCGATGAAAGATCGGGAAGCTGTGTGTGAGAAGGTCAGGGCCGTCGGGCTGATTTACCAACAAAGCGTCGAGGGTGATTCCCAAGGGCCCTGAAAATAAAAAAGCCTGCGGTTAGGCAGGCAATAAGCATGATGGTAATAGCAATATCGGTGATGACCGAAAATACCCTGGCTGGGTCTGGCGGCCTGTAACGCTGTTACAGCAGCGCCCCTGATGGATTGGATTATGAGCCCGTCATCAGGTCAGGCCATTATCTTGTGCTGGTTGACGGAATCGAACCGCCGACATCCTGCTTACAAGGCAGGCGCTCTACCTGCTGAGCTAAACCAGCAATCTGGTTCAGGGCTCTTGCGCGGCGGGTGTCTACGTGTCGTGCAGCACGTCTCTACCCAAGAGCCCTGACCGGATCGCAGGCATAAAAAAGCCCCGCACTATTGCGAGGCTCGGTGTTCTGATAGGTCAAACGCAAATACGGCAACCTACACTAAATATATTGCTCATTTGTTCATTGAAATGCAAGCACGTTGTGGCTATTTTTTGCAATTTTTCTCACACTTTCGCGATCGTTAAACGCATTTTGCAGCGGCTGGTACAGGCAGAAGAGCGCCGCGTTGATAATCTGCTTAACTTCCCGGCGGATGGTTGAAATGCTCGGATGCTTATACTGGTTTCCGGCGCGGGTCTTCATCAGGCGAGGTTTGCTCACAGCATGCTGCCATGAAGCGATCCTTATCTCGCTTGAGTTACAGACGTAATAGGCAAAAATTACCTTCCATGCGTTCTCATCTACGTTTTTCAGGTAATGTCGGATTACGGCATCAATCAGCAACCCATCATCATCGCTGCATACAGGCCTTGATGGTGCTTGCGGTTCAACCGTGGCCATGAACTTGGCAATCATATTTATCATCGCCTTGTCTATCTTCCCTGTCTGGCACCATGCGCCCCAAAGCTGGAGCCACTGATCTATCCACTGGTGCTGTTCGTTGGTTAATTCCAGTTTCATGCTGTCTCTCCCAGGGTCTGATAGATGCGAACGAAATTTCGCAGTATGCGGTAGTCAACCAGTACGGTGCCGCGGCTACGCAGGAGGCGGAGCTTTTGCCAGCGGTCGCGGATGCGTTCGATAACGTCACGGCTCATGCGGCCTCCTGATGGCGGGCGCGGCGCTTCTCCAGCGCGCGGGCTCTGCGGGTGAATATGGATTTAATGCGCTGCAGGTAGGGAATGTCGAACCGGCGCGGCACGTTATCAGCCTCAAGGCGCTCAACGCGATCCAGGCCAATGCGTTCAATCAGGTGAATGCGGTATTCAACGGCGTTGCCGCTCAACTGCCGATTGCAGCGGGTGCATGCGGAATGGACATTGAACACGTTGAATTTCAGGTGCGACGCCGCGCCACGGGAACGGTAATGACTGGCGTCAATAGCGCTGCCGGTCAGGTAGTTGCTCTTGCCGATAAGCGGGCTTCCGCAGCTGACGCAGGGCTTACCTTCATCACGAATGCGAATGTACCGGTTAAAGGCTGACTGAGCCTCCTTATCCCATTGAGCCTTTGTCTTGAATGCCTCACGCTTAGCGCGGCGACGCTGGCGCCCCTCCTTCTCGTATTCACGCTGGCGCTTCACCGCCCTGGCCTTCGCCGCTTCCCGGGCTTTTGCTGTCTGTTTTTTGCCGATCGCGGTGGCGCATTCAAAACTGCATACCACCTGCCCTTCCCGGGCAGGATGGAACCATTCGCGGCAGTGGGCGCATTTACGACGTGCAGGTTTACGCATGTGGCCTCCTTGCTCTCAGGCGTAGCCACTTCTTATCGACCAGGCGGGCGGTGTAGTCTTTCAGGGTCGGGATATCGGAAGGCTTAACCTCTACCTTTCGCTTGCGGCGCGCCGGCACGCGGAAAATACCGCGATCCATGACCTTAGCGAGCAGACTGTGCATGCGAAACCCTCCATTCCTGGGCCCATGCAATCCGACTGCTGGACTTCTCGCTGAACTTCGCATTGTGCTCGGTGCCGAACCAGTAAATCGCTTCGATCACCTCGACCATGTAGCGTTTGCTGGATTGAGAGGTACGAACGCCGAAGTAGACGCGGCCGCCGTTGATGCCCGGGGCAGATTTCTGCTCACGCTCCGGGTTTTGCATCTGGCTGACCAGCACGGTGATGAGGTCTTTCCACTCCGCTGGCTCCAGCTTTTCGCCGTGCCAAATCACCTGATCGCTCAGGTCTTTCAAAAGTGGCCACATGAGACGATTCTGTTTGTCGGTGCGGCTTTCTTCGCGCGCCTCGATAATCAGCGGCGATCGGTGGTCGACGGGCAGAGACTGGATGAAGTTGACGACGTTACGCTTAACATTGTCGTTGATAAGGCAGAATTGTTGCTTCACGCTTCACCTCCGCAGAGGCCAAACACTGAATGCAGAAAATCGCCGGTGGCTTTCGCCATCGGTGACAGGGATTGCTGTAAGGTTTTGTGCGCCATGTGTCCCCACTTGGCGCCGGATAATCGTGTCAGTTGCTCAGGCTGACGAGGTAATTATGACGAGCTAAATCCCGAATTGCAAAACGAGCATAGGCTATTTTTTCTCGTTCTGACTGGCCATTTCGAGATAGCGCGGATCGGATGCCTTGGGTAGATGGATGCTCTGCTCGCGGTAGTAGCGGACGCGCTCCATAAAGTAGTCCCTGAGGTGTTCAGGCTGCTCTCTGGCTACCACTTCGGCGACAACCGGCATGTTCAGGCGCTCTTTGTACGCGACGCCGGACGCCGCTAGGTCGACGTTGACCTTGTCCTGCTCGTCTTTCGATTTGGCTGCAATGTTCCACTGTGACATTATAATCCCCTCTGCTGTGGAGGGGATTATATAGCATCAACTGGATGGGTGCGCGGCTTTGCGTTCTGCGGGGGATTTAGGCATCAGTCCTCCCTCACAATAAGTTTGTAAGCAATGGTTGCAACGATCTTTGGCCACGCCACAATGAAGATCAGCAAGCACAGAATGTTATTCTTAATGCCAGATGTTTCATCGGCTCTTGTTATTTGCGCCAAAATCCACAAAACAAGACCGATGGAGAAATACCATTCCATCACTTCACCTCCTGCTGGGCGGCTGGATATACACTGCCCTCCTGACCAGGCTCATTGCTTCCGGTACAGGCATCTCTATGGTCATTTGCCCGTGGGCATCTCTTATTCCCGCAATCAGGACACACCACAAAGCGCATATCGTTCAAGGTCACAGGTCGGCATGTGAGACACCAGCAATCAGGCTTTTGCTCGCTTACCGGAATCCATTCACCCGGCACGGTAGCGGGTTCACTGCCGGGCGACTGCTGGGCGGATGCGAGCATGGCGGCGCGGCAGGCGGAAATAACTTTCAGCAGCCGGTCATTGTTCGATATGGCGGCCTGACGTTGCGCCTCAGTAGTTGGTTCACCTTCGACTAACCCACGAGCAACAAACGCGGCATCCTGGATAGCCAATTTGTTCAAATTGTCCCATCCACAAGGGAATGGACATTGCACTACCGGCGCTGGCTGTGGGCTGGCGTAGACTGGCATGACATCATTCTGACCCTTGTTACTTTTATCCGTCAGCGCCCAGAACAGCCTTCCTGCCGGATGCTTGAAGATGTAAGCAACTGGCTCAGAATTCACCAAAGAAATCGGCTGTGGGGTCGTATAGAGCGGGATTGTGTAACCTTCGACAGCATTCCGCGCCCGGTCAGCGGGCCACGCACGAAGATAAAGCCCTGTCGCATGCATGTTCGAAATTTCGTGCTTCTCGGTGAACGCCACCGGCTCGCTGTCCATTGCGGCCAGCGCCATGCGGGCCAACTCCCTGACAACTACTGGCGGCGCATGTCTGTCATTCAGGTCATCCCAAAGCTCGCACATTTTCTTGCTATCGTCAGGATGAACATCTTCGTTAGTACCAGCCAGTGCGGTAATAACTTCGTCGGCGGCAACAATGATTTTCTGTGCCTGCTCTCTGGTTATGGTTGATTTGTTCATTGGTTGGCTCCTTCTGCTGCCCGGTTAACTATCACGCCGTCGTATACTTCTTTGAGGTGGCCGCGTAAGTCCATGCGACGGAGCGCGCTAAACATGTAATCGCATTCCGCCTGTTTGTTAGCCTGAAATGGCTTGCTGTCCCGGTTAACCCACTCCCAGTTTCCAGGCCAGCCGTGAACCTTCTTAACCCGACCTTTGACCACGTGAAGCAATCCCCAGCCAGGCTGCAAATCCTCAATATTTACGATACCCGGCTCACTAATCATGAAACGCCAGTCTCCCATGCCCTTCTCGGGTTCAACACGGAAAGGCTTCTTGCGGTCGGCCAACAAGTCAGAACGAGAGCATTTAGCCTCAATCAGACAACTGGCCCCATTGCGGAAGCCGATTGCATCAGCCTGCTCACCGTATGGCGTCCATGCTCGGAACCGATCATGAAAGGCCACCTTGAAACCGTTGGTTTGCAGAAAGCGGCAGGCTATCTGGCAAAGCTCATCGTGTGTAAGTGCCATCACTCAGCCTCCACCTTGATGCCAGCGGCGGCAGCTGTACGCGCATAAACGAGCACTCCGTCCTCGGGGCGCTTGCGCTGCAAAAAGATACCAGGGCGCGGCCACAGAGCAATAAAGCGGCATTCGCTGTTTTCAAGACGGTGAAATGCCTGCTCGCTCATCACGCCGACTGGTCGAAGATGCTCCTGTTCGCGCTCCAGCTCGGCGATGCGCTGGCGCAGTGCTGCAATCTCCATCCCTGCCGCATCGGAATCATTAGGCGTAAGCATTGCTTTTGCCATCTCTTGATTCATTCTCTTGTGGTCAGTTAATTTTTTCTCAAGCTTACCAATCCGCTGCTGCGCCTTCTCCAGCGCCTGCTCTGCGGTTGCGCACGCTACGGCGACCTCATGAAGCCGTGATTCTGAATTCTCCAGCGCCTCTACCAGCTCCTTTAGGTCTCTGGTTTTAATATTCATCTGAGGGTTGAAATTGCTTACCGCGCGATGTGCTTCAAGTTTTAACCTCAGCGCCAGTTCGGTGATATTAGTTGTCATATGGATAGTCCTGGTACTGGCTCATTTCATCAGATGGATGATTATCAATTTCATCATCTTGCGGAATGCAGATATGCTGGCTACGTTCGCTTGGATGGTAGTAACAACGGCACTTTTGGCAGCATTCATGTGGGGCATGTAAATCTGCAGCTGTATTCATTGGTCATCTCCCTCTCGCTTATTCCAGCGCTCAACCGCAGCTTCTTCGCTTTCCTGATATGCAGACTTTGCCTCGCAGCCACTGCATGAAGCACGGAAGTGCCCTGAAATTTCCCTAACGCTTATGACTTTGCAGCCGCAAAAAGGGCATGATTTGGCTTCATGTCTCATTTGTCGGCCCCCGCACGCAGCTCAGAGGAGTGGACGCGCAACACGTTGATTGCATCACTGACGCCAGGAGCCTGGTGATTCAGCATCGTCATGATGGTTTTAATTCCTGACTCCACCCCATCAGCCTTAATCACGGCCACGCAGGCGTCGGTGGCGGGGGTTTCAGGCTTAAGTGCATCCAGAACGGCGTGAATAACCTCTGTTTCGTTTTCAACCCATGACCACTCGGAGGTTTCATTCCAGTCATGATCCATTACTGCGGTTTCCATGAATGCATCGACTGCTTCGGATGGGATTTCCCCATGGCTAAAAACAGCCTTCAGCGCCACATTCTCCGCAGCCAGCTGAGAATTTTGGTCTGCCAGCATATTCCCGGTTTTTATGGCGGCATCCAGTGAAGCGCTGCAAATGCGAAACTCTTTAGCAAGATTCATGAACTTCTGCTCTCTGATTGACAGCTCACCAGCCGACTCCAGCGACCGAATGAGCTCGTTTACTGTTTCGATGTTCATTTTCTTACTCCCGCCAGGCACTGGTTAAACAGGTTGGTCATTGGGTTTACACCGCCAGGACGCTGGCGATACTGAACAGACGGATCGCTTTCGGTTACGGCTGTCGTGTCGATCAGTGTGTACCGGTAGCTCCTGCACTCACCCTCACGCTTAACCTGGCCGTCACGGTGCATCTGCCACAGGGAGGAATTGACCACTGAAGAGTCAAGGCCGGTACCGCGGCGGATATCCTGAAAGCTGCAGCCAGGATGCTGGCCGATGAAGTTAATAACGGCTTGTTTGCCAGAGTTCTTTTTCATGACCTCCCTCTCCCAAGTCCAAATTTCGCCCGAATTTCTGCGATTTTGTTTAACCCCTGCTCCTGACTTAATGGCCGACCACCAAGTTTTGGAATCTGCTTAACCGGCTCTGGAATCGCTTCTCCTGCGTTTAAACGACGCACCATACGCATCAGCTCATCCTGAGCCTTGCGGCGCAGCTCAGCGTCACTGAGGCCGTTTGCGCGCATATCTGCGTACAGGCCAGTAACCATCCAGTAACAGGCCTTGTGCTTCAGCGTTACCGGTGTGACGTTGTGCTCTGGCCACGGATACGACTCTGCATCCGGGTATTGCCCGCGGGTCCGGCAGTACTGGTAAACCATATCGATCAGCTCCACTGCATCAGGCAGCCCGGCGGAAATGGCTGAATCCGATTTGCACCAGGCGACAAACTGACCCGGCGATGGCATGAATGGGCGATCCTGTTTGCGGGCAACGCGCATTCCGGCGTTGATTTGCTCCATGGAGACAATCCCGTTTTCCTTGAACGCCAGGAGCCACTGCCGGCGCATCTCGTTCATCTCCTCGGGTGTTTTGCTGGCCAGAGCCGGGAACACAGCGAGCAACTGGCGGAACAGTTCGTTGAAGATCTCAGCAGTCTTTGCCGCCTGGCGCTTTACTGCCTGCTCGTCCTGCAGTTCAGGAAGCCCGGCAGCCACGCGCTGGAAGTTTTCCCGGTCGAAGTTGTGCATGCTTTCAGCGATTGATTTCATTCGAGCACCCCGTAAATCCAGTCAGTGTTGTTCAGGTCGACTTTTGACTTCCCGGCAACCTGAATCCCTGGGGCACTGCGCTGCATGGTCAACTTGTCCCACTGCTTGCGCAGCGCATCAGGGCTCAGGATGTTGCGATGCCAGAACGAGTCTTTGCTGGCCCAGTCGTACATGCCGCAAATATCCTGGTGGCTGCGGTTGTCGATCTGACGCATCAGTCGAACCGTGTTTGACCAGGCGGTCATGTCAGGGGCTTTGCAGGTTGGATTGATCATCCTGACCCTGGAGAAAATCCACTCGGCAACCCGAAGGTCTTCAGCGGTTCCCCACTTGCTTCCGCTGGGCGTGTAAACCGCAGCATCAGGATGAGCAGACAAAAATTTCTTCAGGCGGACGTCAGAGGATTCGCCAGAATTCTCGGACGAAGATCTTTTAATGTTTTTATTCTTGTTATTACCTTCTTGTTCATGTTGTGCGGTTGTTTGTGCGGCTTCATGTGCGCCATCATGTGCGGGCACCACCTTCAAACCCGCGCCATTGCTGGGCTCGCCATGTGCGGAAGTATGTGCGGCTTCATGTGCGGCTTCATGTGCGGGTAAATTGTCTGTTTTTTGAGCATATTCTGCAAAATTTGTGATGGTGATCACTCTCCCTTTTTGCTTCTCACCTTCGATAGAAATCATCCCTTCGCGCACAAAAACGGCCAGCATTCTCTCCACTGAATCGCGACTAGTAGGATTCCCTTTCCGGTCGCAAAGCTGCAGCCCTAAATCGGCCGCTGTGACCACCAGTTGACCGGGCAGCAGTGACCACTCATGACCTTTGAAAGTCGCTCTGAATGGCTGACGAGCAGCATTAAGCAGCAGGTTTTCCCACAGGGTTCTGAGGTACACATCTTTTGCCCAGGACTGCTTGAGAACGCTCCGGTACAACGGGATGTAGCCAGATTTCTGGTTTTCCATCCGGTTGCTCCTGAATTGCCCCGGCGCGGCGCCGGGAAACTTGAGTATTTCTGCGGTGTTCATGCTTCACTCTCCCAGCCGGCCTCTTTCAGGAATTCGCGATAGTTGTCCAGGATGGCGCGCGCATCAGCTGGTAGTTCAATGTCAGCCTGATCAGCGACTATCTGGAGAAACTGGCGCGCCTTTGCTGCGCTAAACTGCGGCAGCGCCGCGCTGCGAGTTAATTTCGATTTACCTGACGCTCTGGCCTTATCCATCTGGCGAACAGCTACAGAGGCCGCCTGGGGGCCGTACTCGCGGGATAGTGCAACCGCGGTTGTGGGGGATACCTCGCCGGCACGCACCATGCTGATTAGCTCTTCTCCGCAGGTCAGCAAATGCAGGTGATAGTCGACGTCGGACAGAGAACGCTTAACCTTCTTCGCGATTTCGTCCGGCTCCCACCCCTGATTTCTCAAACGCTGATATGCAGTTGCGCGTTCCAGAGCAGTGAGAGGCTTGCCCTGGTTTCTGGTGACCATGAAGGCGATCCGGTCAGCTTCGCTACCGACAAAGTCTTTGCACTCAAGGCGGATGATGTCAGCACCTGCTTTCGTCGCTTCAATGGCGCCGTAATAGCGGTGGTGGCCGTCGATAACCTTCACGCCCTTCTCGGTAACCTGGACGTCCAGCGGAGGCACCGATTCGCCAGCGATAAACGCATCGCGGAACTCAGCGACGTGATCCTGGTCGATTTCGCGGATATTCAGTCCGGGCTCGACGTACAGCTCTGACAAAGGAACGGTGTAAGTTTTGTTCACCACCGTACCGGTGCCGTTTTTGTCTTTGTGCTTGTAAAGCTGGTAAAGTGAACTCATAATTATTCCTGTGAATTGATCCAGTTAATTCGCGTAGAAAGCCGTTAGTGTTCCAGCACTGCGGCTTTCGCCTTTCTGTTCCCACTTATGCTTCAAAGTCACCTTTCTCTCCCGGCCTGTTAGAAATCAGGATGGCCAGCAGCAGCGACATGTTCGGCAGCAGACTTTCCCGCCAGCGACTCACCGTCGACTTATTCACTCCGGCCACTTTGGCGATATTCGTGGTTCCCAGTTCAGCTATCTGGCTGTGTAACCAGCTTTCTATCCTGCGAGCCTCCACTTTGTTGCGTGTCGTTGAACTCTCCATTTGTGATACTTCCTCTGGTGGTGTTTGAAAGGCCGATTAAATCGGCAACTTATTGAGATTGAGATGGCATCTCGCCATAAAGCAGCCACTTAGGGTCGCAATGGAGCGCAGTTGCCAGTTCGAACAAATAACGTGGGCGCTTGGTTGTCCCGGCCTCAATTGCCTGTAGAGACTGCTGTCTCATGCCAACTTTTTTTGCTAATTGCGCCTGAGACAGATTCATCTCTTCGCGCTTTTTTTTGAGGCGTTGCGAAATGGTTTCCATGTTACCTCCTACAGTTTTATCTGTATTTTGTGACAGTTATTTCTGTTTGTCAATTACAGTTTTAACTGTGAATATCAAGGCATACATTGAGAGGGATTTATGAGCCTTGCAGATCGCGTAAAGCAAAAGAGAATTGAGCTCGGTCTAACGCAGACCGAGGCAGCGTTGAATGCCGGAATAACGCAGCAGTCATGGCAGAGCATTGAAAAGGGAGACACCAGAAAACCGCGTAATATTATTGGCATAGCTAAGGCGCTAAAGTGCGATCCTGACTGGCTAATGAATGGCGGAGCCTTTATGCCTATTGCTGAAGTTAGCAGCAAGAAGGTGCCTCTCATAAGCTATGTCCAGGCAGGGGCTCTCGCAGAAAAAAATCCTATTGAGGCATTTGATGGGAGTTTTGAGTACATCCTTACAGACCACGAAGTTTCTGATTTTACTTTTGCTTTACGCATTGAAGGCGATTCGATGGAGCCAGACTTCAAGGCTGGAGATGTGATCATCGTAGACCCAGAAGTTGAGCCAACCCCCGGAGAGTTTGTTGTGGCCAAGAACGGTGGAGCTCAAGCGACATTTAAAAAATATAGGCCAACTTACACCGATCACTTGGGCTGCCAGCATTTCGAGCTTGTGCCATTGAATGATGACTACCCGATTATCAGTAGCGAGCATCAACCACTAACAATCATCGGCGTGATGATTGAACACAGAATCTATCGAAGAAAGCGCTAACCCCCTCCCCCTCTCAGAATAGAACCGGCGTATGCCGGTTTTTTTTCGCCCCATCAAAATAAATCACCTTTCATTACAGTTAGATATGTAATCAATGACAAAAAATACAGTTTTGTCTGTTGACGAAAATACAGTTTTATCTGTAAATTTAAGCCATCCAAACAACAACGTTGGCGCCGGTAATAGGTCACAACGCTCCGTTAGCCGCGATAAGGCAAAGGTGAAGAGATGATCCGTGAAGAAGATAAAACTGAGTGGTTTAAGTTTCTGGCACACGCATTCGCCATCGTCGTATGCGTACTGATAGCAAGCGCGTTCTGCCTGATGCCTGGTGGTTCAGCATGAGCAGAAATGGCATTCGTTCACTGATTTACTGCCTGCTGATCTGCGGCGTTATCTGGACAGCGTTGATTATCAAAATTCTGCACGTTACGGGGGTGTTCAATGGTTAGTCATCATTACGGGACACAGACCGTTAACCGCGGCGCCGTTCTGCCAGGGATGCTCGTTAAGCATCGGGAAAGCACCTGGACAGCATCAGCAAATAAACGCGGCCGCCTGTACCTGCATCGCGGGATTGAGCGGACTTACACAACCGACTTGCTGGTTGAAGTTTATCTGAACGGGTTGGGACAAGGTCTCAGCCGGTAATCGAAACGAAGAATTTAACTGAGCTATCAGGCGGCTTTCATCGCGCCGGGATTCTTACAACCAAATTTCAGGAGCGAGCTATGAACGCATACCGCGCATACGACGCTATCGAAGAACGGGAATGGGCTGAACAGTCGCTCACCGAAGAGAAGCAAAAGTGGATTGACGATCGGGCGCAGGAAATTATCGACGCCCTTCCGAAAGAGCCGTCAGGCCTGTTCCGCTTCTCTGTGCCGATGGACAAAAGCCCATACGAAGGCCTCCGCAGCGATGCAGCTGGCGAGGCATATAACGATCTCATCTCGGCAGTAGCTTACGCCCAGGCGGAATACGACTGGGATCACCGCACCGGCTGCCCGTTTTAACTTTGGGGAATAGCAATGGCTAACGAACTTGTGATTACAGCCAGCTCTCTTGCTGAGCGAGGCATTGACGGCGCTACCTGGAGCGCCCTCAAAAACAGTATTTACCCTGGCGCCAAAGACGAATCGGTAATGATGGCGCTGGACTACTGCCGGGCCAGAAACCTCGATCCGCTTCTGAAGCCCGTTCATCTGGTGCCAATGAGCGTTAATGACTCGAAGTCGGGGAAAAGCGAGTGGCGCGATGTGGTTATGCCTGGCATCGGGCTTTATCGGATTCAGGCCGATCGCTCCGGTGATTACGCTGGCGCAAAAGAACCAGAGTTCGGCCCGGACGTCACTCTGACGCTTACCGGTATTGAAGTGACCGTACCTCAATGGTGCAAGTACACGGTCAGCAAGCGCATGCCAAGCGGGGAAATCGTCGAATTCAGCGCGAAAGAATACTGGGTTGAGAACTATGCCACCGCCGGCCGCGACACTACCGCGCCAAACGCAATGTGGAAAAAGCGCCCTTACGGCCAGTTGGCGAAGTGTGCCGAGGCCCAGGCTCTGCGTAAGGCGTGGCCTGAAATTGGCCAGCAGCCCACTGCCGAAGAGATGGAAGGTAAAACGCTGGAAGTGGATGTGCGTGACGTTACGCCGCGCAGCACGACAGATGCTCTCCCCCAGGTGGCCAGTGGGGAAACGTTGCAGGCAATTACTGACCTCCTGACGTCCCTGAATAAGGACTGGGAGCAGGACTTCCTGCCTCTGTGCAGCAACATCTTCAAGCGTGACATTTTCCAGGCATCACAGCTCACCGAAGAAGAAGCGCAGAAAGGCTTTAGCTTCCTCCAGAAAAAAGCGCAGGTGGCAGCATGACGCCAGAAATTATCCTTGCACGCACTGGCATTGACGTTACCCGCGTTGAACAGGGAGATGAATCCTGGCACCGCTTACGCCTCGGAGTGATCACTGCCTCGGAAGTTCACAACGTCATTTCTAAGCCCAAGTCAGGCAAGAAATGGACTGATATGAAGATGTCCTACTTCCTTACGCTCCTTGCCGAAGTGTGCACCGGAGTGGCGCCGGAAGTAAACGCCAAAGCGCTGGCCTGGGGGAAACAGTATGAGGCCGATGCTCGCACCCTGTTTGAGTTCACCACCGACGTGCAGGTAACCGAGTCGCCGATCCTTTTCCGTGACGAAGGTATGCGCACTGCCTGCTCTCCTGATGGCCTGTGCAGTGATGGCCGCGGCCTTGAGCTGAAGTGCCCTTTCACCTCTCGCGACTTCATGAAATTCCGGCTTGGCGGTTTCGAGGCTATCAAATCCGCCTATATGGCCCAGGTGCAATTCAGCATGTGGGTAACCGGGAAGGATGCCTGGTATTTCGCGAATTATGACCCTCGCATGAAGCGAGAAGGTATTCATCACGTGGTTGTTGAGCGCGACGACAAATACATGTCCGCCTTCAACGAAATGGTGCCCGAGTTCATCAGCAAGATGGATGAATCGCTGGCGGAGATCGGGTTCACCTTCGGGGAGCAGTGGAAATGAAACGCACTCCATTTTACCGCAGGCCCGGAAAAGCAGGGAAATTCTCCGGCCTTCGCGAGCGCGTGATCTGGATGATTCAGACGCGCGGCCGCCCTGTAACCGGCAGCGAAATAGCGGTTAAATTCGGCGTGACGCTTGTCGAATTTAACCGCGTTGCGAACGGCATAACCAAGGGAGAAGGCCGCATTGCACAGCTGATCGCATCAGAAACCTGGCTCAACGAGGACGGCATTTGCGATCGCACCTTTGACCTGATCACAAGGCCAAAGGTCATTACCCCGCAGGGTAAAACGCGCCTGTTCACTAAGCGCTCGATAGCTCAGGCCGCCTCTGGAAACCGCCAGAAATGTATTGATAAAGCGGCCCGGCGCCGCCGGCTTATCGCATCTGGCCTCTATATCGATGAAATGGAGTCAGTCCTATGAACCGCTACTCACTTATCTATGCTGACCCGGCCTGGTCTTACGGGAACACGATCAGCAACGGTGCGGCAGCGCTGAATTGAAATTCACGAGAGGTGGAATGTGAAATCTATAAATATTCAAGATCTAAAGCGCATGCTTCATTACGACAAGTCGACTGGAGTTTTCACCTGGCTGGTAAAGCCTAACCGCAGAATTAAAGTTGGCAGTGTAGCAGGCTCAATCACACGATTCGGTTACGTAAAAATAAAAATTAACGGCATTGATTACAAGGCTCATCGCTTGGCTTGGCTCTATGTAAACGGACAATGGCCTGAAAAAGGGATTGACCACAAGGACACAATTAAAACCCATAACTGGATCGAGAACCTTCGCGAAGCTGATCAGCCACAGAACATGGCTAATTGCGGCGCCCACAAAAATAACTCCAGCGGATACAAAGGTGTCTGCCTGCATAAGCCATCAGGTAAATGGTACGCACGGATACGGTATGAGGGTAAACGAGTAAGTCTTGGATTATATGACACACCTGAAGAAGCATTTGATGCCTATTGCGCTGAATCGCGTGACAAGCATGGAGAATTTTCCAACACCGCTTCCGTTGAGCTGATCCCCGGCTGCGCCATCGACGTTGTGAAGACGGAGGCAGCATGAGCAAAGGGACTGTTATCTGCCTCTGTGATTTAACCGGGAAAATGGCTGAGCCATGGGTCGAAGCAGGTTATCGTGCCGTTCTGGTGGACCCGCAGCACCCTGAGACCTCGATCGACGGTCCTGTTGAGCGCATATCGGCAACCATCCTTGAGGCGATGCCGAGGCTATCTCAGATTATCCGCTCTGAGAACGTCGTCATCGTCATCGGCTTCCCACCATGCACGGACGTGGCTGTTTCCGGGTCCCGTTGGTTCGAGTCCAAGCGCGCCAAAGACCCGCATTTCCAGGGCAAGGCCGCGCTGGTCGCTGAGCAATGCCGGATGGTTGGCTTGGCGTCCGGCTGCCCGTGGGCATTCGAAAACCCGGTGAGCGTGTTCAGTAGCATCTTCGGCTCGGCCGATTACACGTTCCATCCGTACCAGTTCACTGGGCTGTGCGCGGATGACAACTACACGAAGCAGACATGCCTCTGGACTGGTAACGGCTTCAAGGCGCCGGCAGAGAATATGCACCCGATGGTTGAAGCGGCTATCGACGCCGTGAAGCTGGCCTGCGGCCGCATGGTGCCGAAGAAAAAGGCGATCGAGTCCATATCCGGAACGTCCTTTGCCGGATTGGTGGCTGATTGGTATCCGGACAACCGAATTCATGAATGCCCACCCAGCGACGAGCGCGCCAACATTCGCAGCGCAACGCCTCTTGGATTTGCAAGGGCGGTTTTCCTTTCGAATGCACCCCATCTCAACAAGAAGTGGGAGGCAGCATGACACCAGAAGAAAAGAAAAATGCGCTCAGAAGCATCGCGCGCAGGGCTAACGATGAGGTTAAGGCAAAACGGCGGTCATCTCCCGCTTTAAGTTGCGACGAGATATCACGACCGATCCTCAACGGATGCATGCCGCTGATAAAGCAGCTTGGGTTAACGCCAAGCCATCTCTATGTGGAGATAGGTATTTTGAACGGATATATAAAGGAGCGCTGACATGCCAGAAATCATTGATCAGGCCAACGAGCTGGCAGAGCGCCGGCTGGAAATGACCATCCAGAACATGCGCATCAACCATAACGCAGTTTCGGCTACTCACTGCTGCGACTGTGGGGAAGAAATACCCGAGCGGCGCCGGGAACTGGTGGCTGGCTGTCAGCGCTGCGCTGATTGCCAGGAAGAAGAGTAATTGCGCGGTAAACACCGGAGGCCGTGATGTTCAAACTAATTCAGAGAGGTCAGATCTTTGCCGATTGCCACGGATGGCCGGTAATTATCGCCAGCAGCGACGACAAGACGGTTCGCTACTGGCGCCAGGGGCGGATCAACACCGCAAGCATAGACCGCTTTAACAATGACTTCGAGCCGCTCTCTCACGAAGAGGCCCAGCAGATAAAGGCAGAGCTGGAGCAGAGCGAACATATTAAGAAACTGCGCGCCCAGCTGGCGGCGTAATCGGGAGGAAATATGGCGTCTGACAAACCGATAACAGCACAGCAGGCCGCCGATTTGCTCATCGTGTCGGCTCGGGTGATCTACCGCCTGATTGATTCTGGAGAACTCGCCGGCCGCAAGGTCGGCAATAAGTACAGAACGACCGAGGCTGCGTGTATTGCATATTTGAAAACCCCGCGCGATCCTGTCATCGCGAACGCGGGTGAACATAAAGGAGAAGTTTTATGTCAATCACCCTCAGGGGCGGCGTGTGGCACTGTCATTTCTTTACGCCGTCAGGAAAAAGAGTTAGGCGATCTCTTGGCACGGGGGACAAAAAGCAGGCTCAGGAGCTCCACGACAAGCTGAAGGCGGAAGCGTGGCGGGTTGACCAGATCGGCGATCTGCCCGTCAGAACCTTCGAAGAATGCTGTATCCGGTGGTTGCGGGAAAAGGACCATAAGCGATCGCTGGATGATGACAAAACCAAAATTGAGTTTTGGCTGCAGCATTTTTCCGGCCGTGATGTCTCGAAGATAACGGCGGAGGAAGTTCAGGAAGCCGTTAACGGGATGATCAACCGTAAACACCTGCAGGTGTGGGAGAGTAAGCGTGATGCCGCGCTGAGGAAGGGTAAGCCTGTTCCGGAGTACAAACCACGGCAGGTTTCGCAGGCGACGAAGGCGCAACACCTTTCCTTCATTCGTTCCCTTCTCAGGGCCGCGGCGAATGACTGGGGCTGGATAAAAACAGCTCCTGTTATCAAAACCCGCAAGCCGATCAGTAAGCGGATACGGTGGCTGACCAGAGAAGAAGCTGAGCGGTTGATCGAGTGCATGCCGGAGAGCATTAAGCCAGTGGTGATATTTGCACTGGCAACCGGCCTGCGCCGCTCAAACATCATCGGGCTTGAGTGGCAGCAGGTCGATATGCAGAGAAAGGTTGCATGGGTAAATCCGGAGAACGCAAAAGCGGGCAAGGCGATTGGCGTAGCTCTGAATGATACCGCATGCAGGGTATTAAGAGATCAGATAGGGAAGCACTCCCGGTGGGTGTTCGTTCACACCACGGCTAAACATCGCCCTGATGGAACACTAACGCCCGCGGTTAGAAAAATGCGGGTGGATGACAATAACGCCTGGCGCGCCGGGTTGAAAAAAGCGGGGATCGAGGATTTCCGTTTTCACGACCTCCGGCACACCTGGGCGAGCTGGCTGATCCAGTCCGGCGTCCCGCTTTCTGTTTTACAGGAAATGGGAGGATGGGAGAGCATCGAGATGGTGCGTCGTTATGCTCACCTTGCACCGAACCACCTGACCGAACACGCACGGAAAATTGACGCCATTTTTGGCGCTAGCGACACAAATACGACACAAGGAGGAAATCAGGCTGGTTTAAAACTGGCGTAAGTTGTTGTTTCTTAATGGCACGCCCTACAGGATTCGAACCTGTGACCTACGGCTTAGAAGGCCGTTGCTCTATCCAGCTGAGCTAAGGGCGCCCTGAGAAGCGAGTGCTTCGCGGAGTGAAACGCGTGGAATTATACGGTCCACGTCGGTTGAGTCAATCCATTTTGCCAGGAAACTGCGGGCTTATACGACGCTGGCGAAATATCCCCCACCAACTGTACAAGAAGCATACCGCTGGGGCTCATGCGCGCGTAAATCGACTCAGTGGCCAGGCGCAACGCACCAATAACCATGTAATAACCATGGTCATAACAGGCTAAATTAGCCTCAGACAGGATAAAACAGCAAACGAGGACTGACAGCGAGGCCCGCTTCTGACAAAATATCCTCATCCCCCTTTCGTAAAGATACAGATGGAATCCTCTCTCTGATGGCAGCAAAAATTATTGACGGTAAAACGATTGCGCAGCAGGTACGCTCTGAGGTTGCGGAAAAAGTGAAGGCTCGCGTTGCGGCCGGAAAACGCGCCCCTGGGCTGGCCGTGGTGCTGGTCGGCAGCAACCCGGCCTCGCAGATTTATGTCGGCAGCAAGCGCAAAGCATGTGAAGAAGTGGGCTTCGTCTCCCGCTCTTACGATCTCCCGGAAACCACCAGCGAAGCCGAGCTGCTGGAGCTTATCGACACTCTGAATGCCGATAAGACCATCGACGGTATTCTGGTTCAGCTGCCCCTGCCGGCAGGGATCGATAACGTCAAAGTTCTCGAGCGCATCGCGCCGGATAAAGACGTCGACGGCTTCCATCCTTACAACGTTGGCCGCCTGTGCCAGCGCGCGCCGCGCCTGCGTCCGTGCACTCCGCGCGGTATCGTGACCTTGCTGGAACGCTACAATATCGACACCTACGGCCTCAATGCGGTGGTCATTGGCGCCTCCAATATCGTCGGTCGCCCGATGAGTATGGAGCTGCTGCTGGCCGGCTGCACCACCACCGTCACCCACCGCTTTACCAAAAACCTGCGCCATCATGTCGAAAACGCCGACCTGCTGATCGTCGCGGTGGGCAAACCGGGCTTTATTCCTGGCGAGTGGATTAAAGAAGGGGCGATTGTGGTCGATGTCGGCATCAACCGTCTGGAAAGCGGCAAAGTGGTCGGCGACGTGGTGTATGAAGATGCCGCCGAACGCGCGTCCTACATCACCCCGGTTCCCGGCGGCGTTGGCCCGATGACCGTCGCTACCCTGATTCAGAACACGCTGCAGGCGTGCGAAGAGTATCACGACGTTGAGGAGGCCTGAGATGGCGACATTTTCCTTAGGTAAACACCCGCACGTTGAGCTGTGCGATCTGCTGAAGCTGGAAGGCTGGAGCGAAAGCGGCGCCCAGGCGAAGATCGCCATCGCCGACGGGCTGGTAAAAGTCGACGGCGCGGTGGAAACCCGCAAACGCTGCAAAATCGTCGCTGGTCAGACGGTGAGCTTTGAAGGCCAGAGCGTGACCGTCACGGCCTGACAGCGAAAATAAAAACGCCCGCTTTTGCGGGCGTTTTTTTATGGCTTACTTCCGGCGCCAGGTGGTGCCCTGCGGGCCATCTTCCAGCACAATGCCCATCTCGTTGAGACGGTCGCGCGCCGCATCCGCCGCCGCCCAGTCTTTCGCTTTGCGCGCGTCCAGACGCTGCTGGATGAGCGATTCGATCTCCGCCACTTCCGCGTCGTCAACCTGCGCGCCGCTCTGCAGGAACGCCTCCGGCTCCTGCTCCAGCAGACCCAGCACCGCAGCAAGCTTACGCAGGTGGGCCGCCATGGCGTTCGCCGCGGCCGTGTCCTCGGTTTTCAGACGGTTCACTTCACGCGCCATATCGAACAGCACCGAGTAGGCTTCCGGGGTGTTGAAGTCGTCGTCCATCGCCTCGATAAAGCGTGCTTCGAAGGCTTCGCCACCCGCCGCATCGACGGATTTGTCCGTCCCGCGCAGCGCGGTGTACAGACGCTCCAGCGCCGAACGCGCCTGCTTGAGGTTCTCTTCGCTGTAGTTCAGCTGGCTGCGATAGTGGCCGGACATCAGGAAGTAGCGAATCGTCTCCGCATCGTAATACTTCAGCACGTCGCGGACGGTAAAGAAATTACCCAGCGATTTCGACATCTTCTCGCGGTCAACCATCACCATGCCGGAGTGCATCCAGTAGTTGACGTATTCACCGTCGTGGGCGCAGGTGGACTGGGCGATTTCGTTTTCATGGTGAGGGAACATCAGATCCGAACCGCCGCCGTGAATATCGAAGTGGTTGCCAAGCTGCTTGCAGTTCATCGCCGAGCACTCGATATGCCAGCCCGGACGGCCCGCGCCCCACGGCGACGGCCAGCTCGGCTCGCCCTCTTTCGACATTTTCCACAGGACGAAGTCCATCGGGTTACGCTTGACGTCAACCACGTCGACGCGCGCCCCCGCCTGCAGTTGATCGAGATCCTGACGCGACAGCAGACCGTAGTTCGGGTCCGTCGGCACGTCGAACATCACGTCGCCGTTATCTGCCACGTAAGCATGGCCTTTGGCGATCAGCTGCTCGGTGATCTCAATGATCTCCGCAATATGGTGCGTTGCGCGCGGCTCGCTGTCGGGACGCAGAATATTCAGCGCGTCAAAATCTTTGTGCATTTCGGCAATCATGCGATCGACCAGCGCGACAAAGCTTTCGCCGTTTTCATTAGCGCGCTTAATGATTTTGTCGTCGATATCGGTGATATTGCGCACGTACTTCAGCTTATAGCCGAGAAAACGCAGATAGCGCGCCACGACGTCAAAGGAGACGAAGGTACGTCCATGGCCGATATGACAGAGATCGTAAACGGTAATACCACACACGTACATGCCGACTTCCCCGGCATGGATAGGTTTAAATTCCTCTTTCTGGCGCGTCAGTGTATTAAAAATTTTTAACATCGAAGATTCCGTGTAGACGTGTGTGGGTAATGAAGTCTCTATAATACCCATAATTCAGACCGGACGCAGCACACATTGCAAGGTGCATCGACCCCCGCGGTTATGCTATAACACCCCCCTATATCTCACCCGACACCGGGTGCTAGCACCACACTCATCGGAACAGGATGCAAAAATGGTTACTTTCCACACCAATCATGGCGATATCGTAATCAAAACGTTTGACGACAAAGCGCCGGAAACAGTTAAAAACTTCCTGGACTACTGCCGCGAAGGTTTCTACGACAACACCATTTTCCACCGTGTTATCAACGGCTTCATGATTCAGGGCGGCGGTTTTGAACCTGGCATGAAACAAAAAGCGACCAAATCTCCGATTCAGAACGAAGCGAACAACGGTCTGAAAAACACCCGCGGCACGCTGGCGATGGCCCGTACTCAGGCGCCGCACTCTGCCACCGCGCAGTTCTTCATCAACGTGGTTGACAACGACTTCCTGAACTTCTCCGGCGAAAGTCTGCAGGGTTGGGGCTACTGCGTCTTCGCGGAAGTGGTTGAAGGCATGGACGTGGTAGACAAAATCAAAGCGGTTGCCACCGGCCGCAGCGGCATGCACCAGGATGTGCCGAAAGATGATGTGATCATCAAAAGCGTCACCGTCAGCGAGTAATTCGTGGCGACACTTTTCATTGCAGATTTGCACCTGCAAACAGAAGAACCGGCGATCACCGCCGGTTTTCTGCGTTTTTTACAGGGCGAAGCCCGCCAGGCGGACGCTCTGTATATCCTTGGCGATCTGTTTGAGGCATGGATCGGCGATGACGATCCTAACCCGCTGCACCAACAAATTGCCTCGGCAATCAAAGCCGTCGTCGACGCCGGCGTGCCGTGCTACTTCACCCATGGCAACCGCGATTTTCTCGTCGGCCAGCGCTTTGCCCGTCAGAGCGGGATGATCCTGCTCGCCGAAGAAGAGCGACTGGACCTCTATGGCCGTGAAGTCTTGATCATGCATGGCGACACGCTGTGCACCGATGACCAAGGCTATCTGGCGTTTCGCGCCAAAGTCCACACCCCGTGGATCCAGCGTTTGTTCCTGGCCCTGCCGCTGTTTATTCGCCATCGCATCGCCGCCCGCATGCGCGCCGACAGCAAAGCCGCCAACAGCAGTAAATCAATGGAAATTATGGATGTGAATCCACAGGCGGTAGTTGACGCAATGGAGCGGCATCACGTGCAGTGGCTGATCCACGGCCATACTCATCGCCCGGCGGTCCATGAACTGCAGGCCAACGGCCAACCCGCATGGCGTGTGGTACTTGGCGCCTGGCACAGCGAAGGTTCGATGGTCAAGGTGACGCCGGACGACGTCGAACTAATCCACTTTCCGTTCTAATTCCTGCGCGAGCACAATTCCGAAAGCGCCTTTTGCCCGGGCGAAGGTGCGCGCTTCCCCCCGCCCTGCATGCTAGTCTTCCACAACGTCACTCTCAAGGAACGAGCATGAGCAGGAAAAAGTGGAGTCAGCCGCTGATGTGGGGAATGATCATCGCGATCCTCAATCCGTTAGGGGTAAGTTATATCGCCTTAATCGGCGTCGTTATCGGCAACACGCTGACGTTTGTCTGGTGTGCGATGCTGGCGTGGGCTATCTATTTTTATGCCATTTATTTGCTCTGCACCCGCCCTCACGATAGCCGGCTGGTACAAATCTATTTACTGCTTATGTGCACCCTGATGCTCCCGTGGGGGTTAGTGCTGCTTATCACCTGTATCATGAGGGAGATAAAGGTCAATCAGGCACCCACGCCATCACCTCCAGGCGAGACAAAAGACGGCTAACCATGCGCACGCAACCGTTTTCCTTGCTGGCAGTTCATGCTATTCTCTGTGGCCTCTAAAGCAGTGTGAAACACACCCACAGGAGTTTTAAGACGCATGTCTTCCCGCAATAATTCGGCGCGTATCGCCATCGTGATGGGGTCCAAAAGCGACTGGGCTACCATGCAATTTACCGCAGAAATCCTTGATGCCCTGAACGTTCCGTACCATGTCGAAGTGGTCTCCGCCCACCGCACGCCCGATAAGCTGTTCAGCTTTGCTGAAAGCGCCGAAAGCCACGGTTATCAGGTGATTATTGCAGGAGCAGGCGGCGCGGCGCATCTGCCGGGCATGATTGCGGCGAAAACCCTGGTGCCGGTGCTCGGCGTACCGGTTCAGAGCGCAGCCTTAAGCGGTGTCGACAGCCTCTACTCCATTGTGCAGATGCCGCGCGGCATTCCGGTCGGTACCCTGGCCATCGGCAAAGCTGGCGCTGCGAACGCCGGCCTGCTCGCCGCGCAGATCCTTGCCCAGCATGATGCAGAACTGCACCATCGCCTGAGCGCCTGGCGTCAGGCGCAAACCGATGAAGTGCTGGATAATCCGGATCCGCGGGGTGCGGCATGAAACAGGTATGCGTGCTCGGTAACGGCCAGTTAGGCCGTATGCTGCGCCAGGCCGGCGAGCCGCTGGGCATCGCCGTTTGGCCGGTCGGCCTGGAAGCCGACCCGGAAGCGGTGCCGTTCCAGCAGAGCGTCATCACGGCAGAAATTGAACGCTGGCCGGAAACCGCCCTCACCCGCGAGCTGGCCCGCCACCCGGCGTTCGTCAACCGCGATGTCTTCCCGATTATCGCCGACCGCCTGACGCAAAAGCAGCTGTTTGACAAGCTTGGCCTCGCCACCGCCCCGTGGCAACTGCTGGCGGATAAAAGCGAGTGGCCGGCGGTGTTTGCTCGCCTTGGCGAACTGGCGATCGTTAAGCGTCGCGTTGGCGGTTACGACGGCCGCGGCCAGTGGCGTCTGCGGGAAAACGAGATCGATCAGCTACCGGCCGATAACTACGGCGAGTGCATCGTCGAGCAGGGGATTAACTTCTCCGGCGAGGTATCGCTGGTAGGCGCCCGCGCTCATGACGGTAGCACCGTCTTCTACCCGCTGACCCGTAACCTGCATCAGGACGGTATTCTGCGCGCCAGCGTCGCCTTCCCGCAGGCCAACGCTCGCCAGCAGGAACAGGCGGAAAGCATGCTGACGGCGATCATGAACGAGCTGAACTATGTCGGCGTGATGGCGATGGAGTGCTTCGTTACCGCCGAGGGGCTGCTGATTAACGAGCTGGCGCCGCGGGTGCACAACAGCGGCCACTGGACGCAGAACGGCGCGTCTATCAGCCAGTTCGAGCTGCATCTGCGGGCGATTACCGGCCTGCCGCTGCCGCCGCCGGTGGTCAACAGCCCGTCGGTGATGATCAACCTGATCGGCACCGATCTTAACTACGACTGGCTGAAGCTGCCGCTGGTGCACCTGCACTGGTATGACAAAGAGGTGCGCCCGGGTCGTAAAGTCGGCCACCTGAACCTCACCGACAGCGATACCGATCGCCTGAGCGCGACGCTGGAAGCGATCAAGCCGCTGCTGCCGCCGGAGTACACCAGCGGCCTGTTCTGGGCGCAATCGCAGCTCAGCTAAGCCCTTCGTGCCGGGGATTTGATCTATCCCCTTCCCCGGCACACCTTGAGGCGCGTACAATCCCCCCCTTGCTGTAAAGCTCATTTCTGTTTTGACTTCAGAGGATACCCCATGACCAATGGGACGGATTATCGCGCCATTCTCGCCAGCGATACGCCACTGATTGACGTACGCGCCCCGGTGGAGTTTAGCCAAAGCGCGATGCCGGCGGCGATCAACCTGCCGCTGATGAATGATGAAGAACGCGCCGCGGTCGGCACCTGCTACAAGCGTCAGGGGCCGGAAGCGGCGCTGGCGCTCGGCCATAAACTGGTCCAGGGTGACCTGCGCGCCAGCCGTACTCAGGCGTGGCTGGAAGCGTGCGCCCGTTACCCACACGGTTACCTGTGCTGCGCCCGCGGCGGCCAGCGCTCGCATATCGTCCAGCAGTGGCTGAAAGAAGCTGGCGTGGATTACCCCCTGATCGTCGGCGGCTATAAAGCGCTACGCCAGGCGGCGATCCAGGCCACCGACGAACTGGTGCAGCGCCCGATCGTGCTGATTGGCGGCTGCACCGGCAACGGTAAAACTCAGCTGGTCTGCTCACGCCCGGACGGTATCGACCTGGAAGGGCTTGCTCATCACCGCGGTTCTTCATTCGGTCGAACCCTGCAGGATCAGCATCCGCAGGCCACCTTTGAAAACCACCTGGCGGTCAGCCTGCTTAAAAAAGCCGAACAGCAGACCCGCTGGGTGCTGGAAGATGAAGGCCATATGATCGGCGCCAATCATCTACCGGAGAGCCTGCGCCTCCGCATGGCGCAGTCGCCGCTGGCGGTGGTGGAAGATCCGTTTGACGTTCGCCTCGAACGGCTGCGCGAAGAGTATTTCGATCGCATGTATCGCGACTTTATCGCCGCGTATGGCGAAGAGAAAGGCTGGCAGGCATACGGCGAGTATCTGCATCACGGCCTGTTTGCCATCCGCCGTCGCCTGGGGCTGCAGCGTTTTGCTCAGCTCACTGAACGGCTCGATGAGGCGCTGGTGCAGCAGCAGCGCACCGCCAGCACCGAGGCGCACTTTGCCTGGCTGGTACCGCTGCTGGAAGAATACTACGACCCGATGTATCGCTATCAGTTGGGGAAAAAAGCCGGGAAAATTCTCTTTCGCGGCAGCTGGCAGGAGGTCGCAGCCTGGCTGGCGAAGTAATCGCATGCTCTATTGTCCCGGCTTGCGGCGTAAACGCCTTAGCCGGGCTACCGGTCGGCGCGATTTGTAGCCACGGTAAGCGCGCGCGACCGGGGAGTTGTGACCGCTTAGAAGTCGTAGCGCAGACGGACCAGGTTCATATCGCCAAGGTTGTCGGTGCTGGAGGTAAACACGTGTTCGTAGTCAACGCGGAAACCGTAATCCAGCTGGAAGCTAATCCCCAGACCGTTATCGATACGCTGATAGTTGCGGCCGTTCACATATTCCAGACGGTCGCCCATAAAGTACGGCTGAATAGATTTAACAGCGTATTGATTGATCGGGAATTTATAGCCCGCAAAATATTCAATCCCCCAGGCGTCACCGGCAAAGTAATTATGCACATCGGTTTTCTTGGTGGTGAGGAAGTTCTGATACCAGCCGCCGCCGAAGGAGAAGGTCCAGTTATCCGGGGTCCAGCTCAGCGCGGTACCGACGATATTCTGGTCATAGGTTTTGCTGTCGGCGCTTGACGGGTCGCGCATTTCGGCGCGGGTGTAGTTCCACGCGGTACCCCAGGTCAGATCCTTCATGATGTGGTAGTCCGCGCCAACAGAACCACCGCCTTTACGCTTGTAACGCAGGCCGTTACCCGGCAGGTATTCGCTGTCTTCGAACAGATAAGAGCCGTAAAGATCGACATCACCTACAGTTTTCTTATATTTCAGCATATTACGTGAACGATAGGAGCCATCGTAATCGCCATTAATACCGTTCCCCGGGGCCTGACCGATCATATCGTAGTCCCAGATATCGGTTTTCACCCCCACCACATCATAGTAAATGCTGTTCTGCTGCCCGTAGGTTAACGTACCCCAGGTATCGCTTTTCAGGCCGGTATACAGCATGCGGCGGGTGGTATTGTTCGCGCCTTCCGCGTAGTGGTTATCCCAGTCAAACAGCGCCGGAATGTTCACGCCCAGCTCATAGTAGCTGATCCAGCTAATATCATCGAACAGGTAGTAATCCGCCGCGAAGCGGAAGCGGGTGCCGCCGTCAAAACCGTTACGCTTATAGGAGCCTTTGTCGCCATCGCCGGTCATCATGTTGAACTGCGGCCGGATACTGCCGCCGACGGTAAAGTTAAGCCGGCTTAACGGATCGCCCGCCTGCGGATCTTGTTTCAGCAGCGTAATCTCCGCGTGGGAAGGCAATGACGTTAACGCTAATGCTGCGCCGATCGAGATCGCCAGCGCTTTTATTGTGTGTGCCATAGTTTTTCCTTGATTAATAAGCCACCTTATATTTTCCAGTTGAATATTAACCGCGAATCAGCATAGCGTGTTGTTGGGTTTTTAATGTTTTGTGCTCTTAAAAATCAATGATTTATCAATTTGTGCGTTTAAAATAAAAGCGCCGCCAAAAACGGCGGCGCATCATCAAAATGCAATATTCTTACTGGCTAAACTGGCGGAATAGCGCTTTTCCTTTTAACAGACGCAGCCCCAGCCCGCCGCCGCACAGGGATAACAACACCGCTCCCGTCAGCGGCAGCAACACCCACAGGCGCCAGTCCGGCGCCCAGGGAAAATCAAAGACTTTCGTCTGCAGCATCGCCAGCGCCACTTCCGCGCCTATCGCCGCCACCAGGCCGGAAACCAGCCCCAGCAGGGCAAACTCCGCCCACAGCGTAGCGCGCAGCAGCGATTTTCCTGCCCCCAGCGTGCGCCAGACCACCAGCTCCTGATGGCGTTGACGCATACCGACCTGCACCTGCGCCAGCAACAGCAGCACGCCGCAGGCTGTCACCAGGCCCACCATCACCTCCAGCGCCCGGCTGACCTGGGAGAGCACCTGGCCGACCTGACGCAGGATGCCGCCGATATCCAGCAGACTGACGGTGGGAAACTCGCGGTTCAGCTGGGTCAACATCGCGGGACCGTTATCCCAGCGGAAGCTGGTGAGCCAGCTCTGCGGCTGCCCGTCCAGCGCCCCGGCGGGGAAAATAAAGAAGAAGTTTGGCCGCAGGCTCTCCCAGTCTACTGTGCGCACGCTGCTGACCTTCGCGCTGAACTTCTGGGTATCGCCGGTAAAGGTCACCGTATCGCCGATCTTTATCCCCAGCCGCTGCGCCAGCCCCTCCTCAATCGATACCTCGCCCGGCTTCGGCGGCCAGCTGCCGGCCACCAGCGGATTATGATCCGGACGCTGTTCGCTCCAGGTGAGATTAAGCTCGCGATTCAGCGCTTCGTCTTTGTTTCCGTCCGTGGACTGACCGTTGATCTGCGTCAGACGGGCCCGGACGATCGGATAGAATTCCGCCGCCCGCGTCTGGTGTTCGGCGAGGAAGGTCTTCACCGGCACTATCTGCTCAGGGGCGATATTGATCAGAAAGTAGTTCGGGCTCTGCGGGGGCAACTGCTGCTGCCAGCGGTCAAGCAGATCGCCGCGCAGCACCAACAGGAGCGCCAGCAGCATAAACGACAGGGAAAACGCCGCCAGCTGGCTGAGGGTCGACCACGGCTGGCGCAGCAGGCGGTTCACCGCCAGGCGCAGCGGCAAGGCTTTGAGCGTCAGGCGTTTGAGCAGCCACAGCAATCCCCAGCCCACCAGGCCGCACAGCAGCGCCAGCACCACCGCCCCGGCCAGCACCGACCACAGCAGCGGGCTGCCGCCCAGCAGCCAGGCCAACAGGCCCACCACCACGACGCTAACCGCCGGGATCCAGATTTTCAACGGCCAGACGTTAGCCACCACATCCTGACGCAGCACTCGCAGCGGCAGGGTCGCCAGCAGCAGTCGATAGGGTCGCAGGCCCACCAGCAGGGAAATGACGCCTGTCGCCCCGATAGCCCACAGCCACGGCCAACCGCTGGCAGCGGGTAACGCGGCGGGCAGCACCGGTTTGAGCACCAGCAGCAGCAGACGCTCCAGCGCCAGGCCCGCCCCCCCGCCGGTTATCACCGACAGCGTCAACAGCAGCAGCCATTGGCCGACGATAAGCTTGCGCAGCTGCGACCTTCCGGCGCCCAGCGTCTTGAGTATGGCGACCAGATCATAGCGGCTGCGGCAGTAGTGGCTCATCGCTACCGCCACTGCGGCGACGGCCAGCAGCAGCGTCAACAGCGCGGATAACAACAGGAATTGCTGCGAGCGTTCGAGGGATTTGCCCAGCGCGCTGTCGTCCTGGTCAAGGCCAATCCAGCGATGCTCCGGGCCGAGCTTCGGCAGCAGCCACTGCTCATAATTGGCGAGCTGTTCAGCGTCGCCGGCGAACTTATAGCGCCATGCGACGCGACTGCCGGGCTGCACGGCCCCGGTTTTTGCCACGTCGGCCATATTCATCATCAGTCGCGGCGCCATCTGGAAGGGGTTAAACCCTGCATCCGGCTCCTGAATCACCTCCCCGGCAATGCGCAGCGTGGCATCGCCAACGTCAATCGTATCGCCGGTTTTCAGGTTCAGGAGCGCCATCAGCCTTGGCGCCAGCAGCACGCTCCCCGCCTGCGGCTTCAGCCCCGGCGGTTGCGTTTCGAGGGTGCCATACAGCGGATAGCGGTCGTCCACCGCCTTAACGTCCGCCAGCTGCGGCGTATCCCCGGCGAACGTCATGGTGGCAAAGCTCAGCTGCTCGCCGACGGTCAGCCCTGACTTCCGCGCCTGTGCGATCCACTCGGCGGGTACCTCGCGCGAACTGCGCAGCGTACGGTCGCCGGCCATAAACTCACGGCTTTGCTGGCTAAGGCCTTTCTCCATCCGATCGCTTATCGACCCCAGGGCCAGCACGCAGGCCACGGCGAGGCTTAACGCCAGCCAGACGATCAGCAGCGACGGCGAGCGCCATTCGCGCCAGAACCAGCGGGCGATCATGCTTCCTCCCGCAGCTGGCCATCCACCAGGCGCAGACGGCGATCGCAGCGCGCCGCCAGCAGCGGATCGTGAGTGACGAGGATCAGGGTGGTGCCGTGTTCGCGATTAAGCGAGAACAGCAGATCGGCAATTTTGTCCCCGGTCTGGCGATCGAGGTTGCCGGTGGGCTCATCGGCGAACAGAATGGCCGGGCGCCCGTTAAAGGCCCGGGCCAGCGCCACCCGCTGCTGTTCGCCGCCGGAGAGCTGCGCCGGCAGGTGGTGCAGGCGTCTGCCAAGTCCCAGCTGCTCAAGCAGCGCGCGGGCATCGCCCCGGCTCTGGCTATCGCTGGCGCCGCGCAACAGCGCCGGCAGCTCGACGTTCTCCAGGGCGTTGAGCGTCGGGATCAGCATAAACGACTGAAAAACAAAACCAACGTGCTGCGCCCGCAGCGCCGCCCGCGCCTCTTCATCCATCCGGTGCAGCGGTTTGCCCAGCATCGATACTTCCCCGCTGCTGCCATCGTCGAGGCCGGCGAGGATCGCCAGCAGGGTCGATTTACCGGAACCCGACTCGCCGATCAGGGCGATGGTCTGCCGCGGTTTGACAACCAGCTCAACTCCGGTAAGGATGGAGAGCTGATGCTCCCCCTGACCGACGGACTTCTTAAGATGATGAACTTCAAGTATGTTTTCCGCTGGCATGTGCCTTTCCTGTTGTTGTTCCTGTTTACCTGCCGCGCGATGGCGGCGGACACGCTGCTGATCCTCGGCGACAGCCTGAGCGCTGGCTATCGGATGGCGGCCAACGCCGCCTGGCCTGCGCTGCTCAATGAGCAGTGGCAGGCGAAAACGCCGGTGGTGAACGCCAGCATCAGCGGCGATACCTCGCAGCAGGGGTTGGCTCGCCTGCCAGCGCTGCTTAAGCAGCACCAGCCGCGCTGGGTGCTGGTTGAGCTCGGCGGCAATGACGGACTGCGCGGTTTTCCGCCGCAGCAGACCGAGCAGACGCTGCGCACCATTATTAAAGATATCAAAGCGGCCAACGCCGAGCCGCTGCTGATGCAAATTCACCTGCCGGCGAACTATGGCCGCCGCTATAATGAAGCCTTCGGCGCGATTTACCCGGCCCTGGCCAAAGAGTTCGCTATTCCTCTCCTGCCCTTTTTTATGGAGGAGGTCTATCTCAAGCCGCAATGGATGCAGGACGACGGCATTCACCCAAATCGCGACGCGCAGCCGTTTATCGCCGACTGGATGGCGAAGCGGCTGGCTCCCTTAGTTAATCATGACTCCTGAACGCCAGGGGTCGCTGACAGGTAAAGTTATGCAAAAAACGGTTTTAGTGACAGGCTGTTCCAGCGGAATTGGTCTGGAAAGCGCGCTGGATTTAACCCGCCAGGGCTTTCGCGTGCTGGCGGCCTGCCGCAAAGCAGAGGATGTCGCGCGGATGCAGGAGCTGGGGCTAACCGGTATTTTGCTCGATCTGGATGACCCGCAGAGCGTGGAGCGCGCGGCAGCGGAGGTGATTGCGCTGACCGATAATCGTCTCTACGGCCTGTTCAATAACGCCGGGTATGGCGTCTATGGCCCGCTGAACACCATCAGCCGCCAGCAGATGGAACAGCAATTTTCCGCTAACTTTTTCGGCGCGCATCAGCTCACCATGCTGCTGCTGCCGGCGATGACGCCGCACGGCGAAGGGCGCATCGTGATGACCTCCTCGGTGATGGGGCTTATCGCCAGTCCCGGCCGCGGAGCCTATGCCGCCAGTAAATATGCCCTCGAGGCGTGGTCCGACGCGCTGCGCATGGAGCTGCGCCACAGCGGTATTCAGGTCAGCCTGATTGAACCGGGCCCGATCCGCACCCGCTTTACCGATAACGTCAACCAGACGCAAAGCGATAAGCCCGTAGAAAACCCGGGTATCGCCGCCCGCTTTACCCTCGGGCCGGAGGCGGTGGTGGAAAAAGTGCGCCATGCTTTTACCAGCGATAAACCAAAGCTGCGCTATCCGGTCACCCTGGTCACCCACGCGGTGGCGCTGCTTAAGCGCCTGCTGCCTGCCCGCGCGATGGACAAAATTATCCACGGCTGAGTTGAAGCGCGGAATGCCGCCCCCATGTAAAACAGAAATCGACTAACGAGAAATGCCCATGTCCGAACAGAATATTGTCAACATTAGCGAAGCGAACCTGCAGCAGACGCTACAGCAGTCCATGAACGTTCCGGTGCTGTTTTATTTCTGGTCTGCCCGCAGCCAGCACTGCGAACAGCTGACCCCGGTGCTCGAGCGCCTGGCAGCCCAATACAACGGCCAGTTCACGCTGGCGAAGGTCGATTGCGACGCCGAGCAGATGCTCGCTTCACAGTTTGGTCTGCGCGCCATCCCAACGGTTTATCTGTTCCAGAACGGCCAGCCGGTGGATGGTTTTGAAGGCCCGCAGCCGGAAGAAGCGATCCGCGCCCTGCTGGATAAAGTCCTGCCCCGTGAAGAGGAGCTGAAAGCTCAGCAGGCGCTGGCCCTGATGCAGGAAGAAAAATACGCCGATGCCCTGCCGCTGCTGAAGGAAGCCTGGCAGCTGTCGAATCAGGAAAGCCAGATTGGCCTGCTGCTGGCGGAAACGCTGATTGCTCTGCACCGTTCCGATGAAGCGGAAAGCGTGCTGAAAACCATTCCTCTGCAGGATCAGGATACCCACTATCAGGGTCTGGTGGCGCAGATTGAGCTGCTCAAACAGGCCGCCGACACCCCGGAAATCCAGCAGCTGCAGCAGCAGGTGGAACAGAATCCGGAGGATGCGCAGTTGGCCTCCCAGCTGGCACTGCAGCTGCATCAGGTCGGGCGTAATGAAGAAGCGCTGGCCCTGCTGTTCAGCCATCTGCAGAAAGATTTAGGCGCCGGCGATGGCCAGGCGCGCAAGATGCTGCAGGAGATCCTCGCCGCCCTCGGTACCGGCGATGCGCTGGCCGCCAAATATCGTCGTCAGCTCTATTCGCTGCTGTACTAATCCGTTGCCTTCCCCGGATAGCGCTGCGCTTATCCGGGCTACGCGAACTATGCGGAACGTAGCCTAAGTAGCCCGGGTAAGGCGTGAACGCCGCAACCCGGGATCGTTCACGGGCGCTTTTTCAGCTGCGTCACCACCAGCTGATGGCGGGCGTTGAAGAACTTCCGGTAGGTCAGATAGCCGGCGATAATCGTCGACAGGCTGGCGGTCGACAGCAGCATAAAGGTCACCATGATCTGGTACTTAATCGCCTTCACCGGGTCAATACCGGCAAAAATCAGCCCCGACATCATCCCAGGCAAGCTCACCAGACCGACCGTTTTCGCCGAATCGACGGTGGGAATCAATGACGCGCGAATGCTCTCGCGAATCAGCCGCGCTGAGGCCATCTTCGGCGTCGCGCCGAGGCTCAGTTTCTCCTGAATCTGCTGCTGCTCGCTGCTGAAGCGCTGGCCCATATTGTTGTAGCACAGCCCCACCGCCACCATGGCGTTCCCGGCCACCATCCCGGCAATCGGGATCACCTGCATCGGCACGAAGGCGATCGAGCCAGAAAACACCAGTACCGCCAGCGTTAGTCCAGCGCCAGTAGTGATGGCGATAAACGACGAGATAAAAGCTTTGTCGATATATTTACTGCGCTTCTTCGCATTCCACGCCGCGTTAAAGCAGATAAACAGCACCATCAACAGCGTCAGAACCGCATGATTGACGTTAAAGATATATTTCAGCACATAGCCGACGATTATCAGCTGCACGATCGCCCGGCAAATACTCCAGATAATATCTTTTTCCAGCGCCAGCTTTTCCCGATAGCTGACCAGAATAGCGATCAGCACCAGCACCATCGACAGCGCCAGCGATTCGTTCGTAATGTTATGCCCGTTCATGCTGTACCTCCTGCATATTTCCGCCGGCAGGTTGCAGCGTAATCACTTCATCGGCATGCGAAATTTCATTGCGATCGTGGGTGACCCACAGAACAGCGACCTGTTTTTCCGTTGCGTAGCCATGAATAATTTCATTCACATTCTGTTTATTACTTTCATCCAGCGCGCTGGTAATTTCGTCCAGCAGCAGCACGCGCGGCAGAAATTGTAGATTGCGGATCAGCGATACGCGCTGCTTTTCCCCGCCGGAGAGTTCGTTAATGGATTTTTCCAGCATATTTTCGTCAAGGCCAAAGCGCTGAAGGTCGGCCAGCAGCGCCTGCGGATCCGGTTGTTTATTGCGGATCTGCCACGGAAAAATCAGATTATCGTAAACCGAATCACCGAACAGGGCCGGCGTCTGCGCGCAGTAAGAGACCTGTTGGCGATACCTTTCCGGCGACAGCGTCGCGACATCCGCATCGTCGAAGAACAGGCGCCCGGAGGTTGGGCTGAGCAGCGAGGCGATAATCTTCAGCAAGGTACTTTTCCCGCAGCCGGAAGGGCCGGTAATCAACTTGAATTCTCCGGCGCGAAGCTGAAAATTGATATTGTGTAAAATAACGGCGTCGTCGGTCTTAAACCCCACACCGTCGAGACGCAAAAGCGCGTTATTTTCCTTCATGAGTCTTCCTGATTATTTTCTGAAACACCGCTAGTTTACCGCACTTTCCTTTCTCCAGGATGAGGAGAAAGATATACTCAGTTTAAACATGCGCTATTTCCTTGTAGCGCCCCGCCAGGCAACAAGACAGGAGGTTTTTGATGCTAATTTTTATTCCTATCCTTATTTTCGTCGCGCTGGTTATTGTGGCCGCGGCGGTGAAAATTGTCCCGCAGGGCTACCAGTGGACGGTGGAGCGCTTCGGGCGTTTTACCCAGACGCTGCAGCCGGGATTAAGCTTAGTCGTGCCGTTTATGGACCGTATCGGCCGCAAAGTGAACATGATGGAGCAGGTGCTCGATATCCCCTCGCAGGAGGTTATCTCCCGGGATAACGCCAACGTCACCATCGACGCGGTCTGCTTTATTCAGGTGATCGACGCGCCAAAGGCCGCCTACGAGGTCAGCAATCTTGAGCAGGCGATCGTCAACCTGACGATGACCAACATCCGTACCGTGCTCGGCTCAATGGAGCTGGACGAAATGCTCTCCCAGCGCGACAGCATTAACACCCGCCTGCTGCATATCGTTGACGACGCCACCAACCCGTGGGGGGTGAAAATCACCCGCGTCGAAATTCGCGACGTTCGCCCGCCGGCGGAGCTTATCGCCTCGATGAACGCCCAGATGAAAGCCGAACGTACCAAACGCGCGTACATCCTTGAGGCCGAAGGGGTGCGACAGGCGGAAATTCTGAAAGCGGAAGGGGAAAAGCAGTCGCAGATCCTCAAGGCCGAGGGCGAACGGCAGTCCGCGTTCCTGCAGGCGGAGGCTCGCGAACGGTCCGCCGAAGCGGAAGCCCGCGCCACCCAAATGGTCTCCTCGGCGATCGCCTCAGGCGATATTCAGGCGATCAACTACTTCGTGGCGCAGAAATACACCGATGCGCTGCAGCAGATTGGCGCCGCTAACAACAGCAAAGTGGTATTGATGCCGCTGGATGCCAGCAGCCTGATGGGATCGATCGCCGGGATCAGCGAGCTGATCAAAGAAGGCGCTGGCGATCGGAAAAAATCATGATCGGCATGATCCTCGCACACCCCCATCTGTTCTGGCTAAGCCTCGGCGGGCTGCTGCTGGCGGCCGAGATGCTGGGCGGCAGCGGATACCTGCTGTGGAGCGGCGTCGCCGGCGTGGTGACCGGCGCCCTGACCTGGCTCCTGCCGCTGAGCTGGGAATGGCAAGGCACGCTGTTTGCCGTTCTCACCCTGCTGGCGGCGTGGCTGTGGTCGAAATGGCTGCGCAAGCGCGTCAAAACGCAGCGCCCGGCCGATGCCCAGCTCAACCAGCGCGGGCAGCAACTGGTGGGCCGCCGCCTGACGCTGGATGCCCCGCTGGTGAACGGCCGCGGCCACGTCCGCGTGGGCGACAGCTCCTGGCCGGTGATTGCCGATGAAGACTTCGCGGCGGGCAGCAAGGTTGAAGTGATTGCCGTAGAAGGGATTACGCTACGAATCAGACCCGCCGTCCGTTAAGCCTGCGCCTTGCGATGGCAGCAGCCGGAAAGATTATCGATAATCGGGCACTCCGCGCTGTCGTCGCCGGGGCAGGATTCGGCCAGCGCCAGCAGGTGCGCGCGCATATTTTGCAGCTCGCGGATATGGTTCTCGATATCCGCCACTTTCTCCAGCGTGCGTTTTTTCACATCGGCGCTGTGCCGCGACGGGTCGTTGAACAGTGCCACCAGCTCGCGGCACTCTTCCAGGTTAAACCCCACCTGCCGCGCCTGGCGCAGCAGCGTCAGTTCATCGAGATGCTGCTGGCTATAGGTGCGGTAGCCGTTTTCGCTCCGCAACGGCGGCGTCACCAGCCCCTTCTCTTCATAAAAACGAATCGCTTTGCTGGTTAAGCCGGTTTTTTTCGCCACATCGCTGATATTCATTTTTTCTCCTTGACCTTCCCCTTGCTGGAAGGTTTAACCTTCTTAATACTCGATGAAAGAGTGGGTCTGGTCAATCGTTGACCGGAAAATTATTCAGGAGTTATTTATGTCTAACACTATCGACCTGACGCTGGATGGCCTCTCCTGCGGCCACTGCGTCAAACGCGTGAAAGAGAGTCTGGAGCAGCGTCCTGACGTTGAGCAAGCGGAAGTAACCCTCACTGAAGCCCATGTGACGGGCAGCGCCAGCGCGCAAGCGCTGATTGATACCGTTAAACAAGCCGGATACGGCGCGGAGCTCAGCCACCCAAAGGCTAAACCGCTGGCGGAGTCATCAATCCCGTCGGAAGCACTGACAGCGGCCACTCCTGAGCTTCCGGCAGCCCATGACGAAGATGACAGTCAACAGCTGCTGATCAACGGCATGAGCTGCGCCAGCTGCGTCTCCCGGGTACAAAACGCGCTTGCCGCGGTGCCGGGCGTCTCACAGGCGCGGGTTAACCTGGCGGAACGCACGGCGCTAGTGATGGGCAGTGCGTCCGCCGCAGAATTAGTGCAGGCGGTGGAGAAAGCCGGCTATGGCGCGGAGGCGATCGAAGACGATCTGCAACGCCGCGAACGCCAGCAGGAAACCGCCCTCGCGACGATGAAGCGTTTTCGCTGGCAGGCGATTGTCGCCCTGCTGGTCGGCGTGCCGGTGATGGTCTGGGGCATGATCGGCGATAACATGATGGTCAGCGACGAAAACCGTTCGCTGTGGCTGGTTATCGGCCTTGTCACCCTCGCCGTCATGGTCTTCGCCGGCGGCCACTTCTACCGCAGCGCGTGGAAAAGCCTGAAAAACGGCACCGCCACCATGGACACGCTGGTGGCGCTCGGCACCGGCGTCGCCTGGCTGTACTCGATGAGCGTCAACCTGTGGCCGCAGTGGTTCCCGATGGAAGCCCGCCATCTCTATTACGAAGCCAGCGCGATGATTATCGGCCTGATTAACCTCGGCCATATGCTGGAGGCCCGCGCGCGTCAGCGCTCCTCGAAAGCGCTGGAAAAACTGCTCGACCTGACGCCGCCTTCGGCGCGGGTCGTCACGCCCGAGGGCGAGAAAGATCTGCCGCTCGCGGAAGTTCAGGCGGGCATGACGCTGCGCCTGACTACCGGCGACCGCGTCCCGGTCGACGGCATGATAAGCCAGGGCGAAGCCTGGTTTGATGAAGCGATGCTCACCGGCGAACCGGTGCCGCAGCAAAAAGGCGATGGCGACGCCATTCACGCCGGGACCGTGGTGCAGGATGGCAGCGTGCTGTTTACCGCCAGCGCCGTCGGCAGCCAGACCACGCTGGCAAGAATTATCCGCATGGTGCGCCAGGCGCAGAGCAGCAAACCGGAGATCGGCCAGCTGGCGGATAAAATCTCCGCCGTATTTGTTCCGGCGGTGGTCGTCATTGCGCTGATTAGCGCTGCGATCTGGTACTTCTTCGGCCCGGCGCCGCAGATCGTCTATACCCTGGTCATTGCCACCACGGTACTGATTATCGCCTGTCCGTGCGCCTTAGGCCTGGCGACGCCGATGTCGATTATCTCCGGCGTTGGCCGGGCGGCGGAGTACGGCGTGCTGGTGCGCGATGCCGATGCGCTGCAGCGCGCCAGTGAACTCGACACCCTGGTGTTCGATAAAACCGGCACCCTGACCGAAGGCAAGCCGCAGGTGGTGGCGGTGAAAACTTTCGCTGGCGTTGATGAGCATACCGCGCTGCGTCTTGCCGCCGCGCTGGAGCAGGGCTCAAGCCATCCGCTGGCGCGAGCGATCCTTGATAAAGCTGCCGACGGCCCATTGCCGGAAGTCAGCGGCTTCCGCACCCTGCGCGGCCTTGGCGTCAGCGGCGAGGCGGAAGGTCATCGTCTGCTGCTCGGTAACCAGGCGCTGCTCAACGAGCAGCATATCAATACCGCCGAGGTGGAAAGCGAGATGACAGCCCAGGCCTCACGCGGCGCCACACCGGTGCTGCTGGCGGTGGATGGTCAGGCCGCCGCGCTGTTCGCCATCCGCGACCCGCTGCGCGAAGACAGCGTCGACGCCCTGGCGCGTTTGCATCGGCAGGGCTACCGGCTGGTGATGCTTACCGGGGATAACCCCACCACCGCGAAGGCTATCGCCAAAGAAGCCGGCATTGATGAAGTGATCGCCGGCGTGCTGCCGGACGGTAAAGCCGATGCCATTAAGCGTCTGCAGAGCCAGGGGCACAAAGTGGCGATGGTTGGCGATGGGATTAACGACGCCCCGGCGCTGGCCCAGGCGGATGTCGGGATCGCCATGGGCGGCGGCAGCGATGTCGCTATTGAAACCGCGGCGATCACCCTGATGCGCCATAGTCTTCACGGCGTGGCCGATGCGCTGGCGATTTCGAAAGCAACGTTACGCAATATGAAGCAGAACCTGCTGGGCGCGTTTGTCTACAACTCGCTGGGTATCCCGATTGCCGCCGGGATCCTCTGGCCGCTGACCGGCACCCTGCTCAACCCGGTGGTCGCCGGCGCGGCGATGGCGCTGTCGTCGATCACCGTGGTGAGTAACGCCAACCGCTTGCTGCGCTTTAAACCAAAAGAGTAAACGCCGTCAGATGAAACGGGCGCCGACGTTGTTCGGCGCCCGTTTTTTTGCCGGGACAAGAAAAGCTCGCCGGAAGGGTGACGTGTATCACCATATGCGCTAGCATGAAGTCCTCACACTTCGGAGCGCGTATGGGCCTGTTAAACCGGATAAAAATGCTGTGGCGAGCCGCCGTCGGCGCGTCTTATTCCTGGCCTGCGATGGATATCGTCCTGCCCGGCGAACGCTATTTGCACCTCGTCGGCAGTATCCATATGGGCACCCGCGACATGGCGCCGCCGCCGGCGAAGCTTCTGAAAAAAATACGCCAGGCCGATGCGTTAATCGTCGAGGCCGATATCAGCGGCAATGAAACCCCGTTTAGCAATCTCCCCACTTACCCACCGCTGGCGGAACGCCTGAGCGATGCGCAGCTGAGCGAGCTAGAGGCGCGAGCCGGCGAGCTGGGCCTGTCGGTCGGGCTGTTCGACAGCCAGCCGCTGTGGCAGGTGGCGATGGTCCTGCAGGCCACCCAGGCGCAGAAGCTGGGGCTGCGACCGGATTACGGCATCGATTATCAGTTGCTGATGGCCGCCCGCGAGAGCAACATAGCGGTGATGGAGCTGGAAGGCGCCGACAGCCAAATCGCGCTGCTGCGCGATCTGCCCGACGGGGGGATGGCGCTGCTGGAGGATACACTGACCCACTGGCGCACCAACGCCCGTTTACTGCAGGTCATGATCGGCTGGTGGCTGGAGCAACCGCCGTCGCGCGGCGCGGTATCGCTGCCGACGACCTTTAGCCAGTCTTTATATGATGTGCTGATGCACCAGCGCAACCTCGCCTGGCGCGAGACGCTGCTGGCCTTGCCGCCGGGGCGCTACGTGGTTGCCGTCGGCGCGCTGCACCTGTATGGCGAAGGGAATCTGCCGGATATGCTGACATAAAAAAAATGGCCAATATTGCTATTGGCCCGTCAAAGAGGAATTTCATCATTATTATTATCCCGGGATTTGCATCCCGGATCGTCTGATTGTCGCTCAAAGTGACCATCACTGCCAACACTATTGCGCAAGATGGTACTATTTTTTAGACAACCTGCGGGCGTATTCTGACGTCACGCAAAACCGGTTGGTAAGAAGGATAGCTATGACTCCCGCCGTTAAATTACTCGAAAAAAACAAAATTTCCTTTCAGATCCACAGTTACGATCACGATCCCAATGAGACCAACTTCGGAGATGAAGTGGTGCGCAAGCTCGGCCTCAATGCCGACCAGGTTTACAAGACCTTGCTGGTCGCCGTGAACGGCGATATGAAGCATCTGGCGGTGGCCGTCACTCCGGTCGCCGGGCAGCTGGATTTGAAGAAAGTGGCGAAAGCGCTGGGCGCTAAGAAAGTCGACATGGCCGACCCGATGGTGGCGCAGCGTATCACCGGCTATCTGGTGGGCGGCATCAGTCCGCTGGGGCAGAAGAAGCGCCTGCCGACGGTGATTGACGCCCCGGCGCAGGAATTTGCCACCATCTATATTTCCGGCGGCAAACGCGGGCTGGATATTGAGCTGGCGGCCAGCGATCTGGCGCAGCTTCTCGATGCGAAGTTCGCCGATATCGCCCGCCGCGATTGATAAAACGATCCCGGATAGCGGCGCACGCGCCTTATCCGGGATACCCAACTTGTAGCCCCGGTAAGCGTAGCGCCACCGGGGAAATAGCCAACCTGAAGCCCAGGCTTACTGCCAGCTCACCTCGCCTTTCGGCTCATAGGCGGCGGCATCCAGCGGCGAGTTCTTCTCGATATACTCTTTCAGCACTTCGGCATCGATAAAGCCGGTATTCACATACCCGGGTTTATCGGCGATGTTCGGATAGCCATCGCCGCCGGTGGCGTTAAAGCTCAGCGTCGCCATCCGATAGGTCTTCGCCGGATCCACCGGTTCGCCTTTGATTTTCAGATCGTTCAGCTTACCGTCTTTGGCCACGAAACTGACGTTGGCAAACTGCGGATAAGCGCCGGAATCCGGCTTCATCTGCGCGACGGCGGTCAGGTAATCCACTACCTCCTTGCCGTTCATATCGACATAGGTCAGCACATTGCCGAACGGCTGGACCTTCATCACATCTTTGTAGGTGATATCCCCCGCCTCAATGGAGTCGCGGATCCCGCCGCCGCTCATCACCGCGAAATCCGCGTTGCTGCGCGCCATTTGCGCCGCCAGCAGCAGGTGGCCCATATTGGTCTGCACAAAGCGCACTTTACTGCGGTCGCCCTCCAGATGACCATTCACGCTGCCGATTTTGACCTGCAGCTGCGCCTTGCCTTTGTTCTGGAACGGCGTCAGCAGCGACATCATCTGCGGGTTCTCGGCGATCTGCGGCGTATACAGCACCCGCTCGCTTTGGCCGTTATCGTAAGTCACTTTTTTCTTCAGGTTGACCGGGATCAGATGATAGTGCACCAGCTTCATCTCGCCGTTGCGGAACTCAAAATCGGCGCGGCCGACGTATTTGCCCCACTCATGCGCCTGGACGATCCAGATGCCGTTCTGACGATCCGGAGCGCACGGGGTGCCTGGCACATAATCGACCTGCTTTTTATTTTCCGCCGCCATGCATACCGGATCCTGCGAGTGACCGCCGACGATCATCGCCAGCGATCCCGCAGGTAAACTCCGCGCCATTTCAACATCGCCCGGCGCGTTAGAGCCGTGGTTGCCATTGTCGTAATGGCCCATATGGGTGGTGGCCAGGATCACGTCCGGCTTTTCATTCTGCTGCAGCTCCTGGATAACCAGCTTCGCCTCTTCCGCCGGTTTGCGGAATTCAATATCGGTGAAATATTCCGGATTGCCAATCTTGGCCGTATCGTCGGTGGTTAAGCCAATCACCGCGATTTTCAGCCCACCGCGCTTAAACAACGCCCAGGGTTTGAACAGCCGTTCGCCGGTGCTTTTCTGATAAATATTGGCCGACAGGAACGGGAACTTAGCCCACTTTTCCTGCTGGCGCAGTACGCTCAGCGGATTATCGAATTCATGGTTTCCCACCGCCATCGCGTCGTAGCCGATCAGGTTCATGCCGCGAAAATCGGGCTCTGCATCCTGTAAATCAGACTCCGGTACGCCGGTATTAATATCGCCGCCGGATAACAGCAGGACGCTTCCCCCTTCCGCCGCCACCTCTTTACGGATGCCATCGACCAGCGTTTTCTGCGCCGCCAGGCCATATTCGCCGTAGTCATTGCGCCAGAAATGGCCGTGGTGATCGTTGGTGTGCAGGATGGTAATTTTATAGGTTTTATCCTGCTCATAGGCCTGTGCCGACAGGCTGCCCAGCGATAAAGCGGCGAATAGCGCCAGCGCTACGCTGTGTTTGAAATAATGCATGCTTCACTCCCTGACTTAATCCCAAGTGCCGAAAGTATAGCGAGTTAGTCGCGTTGACAAATATGTTTTCAGAATTGCGACTTCCTTCAAACCTTATCAACAGGTATGTTAGTCGGATAATAATTCTACCTGCATCCTCTATACGCCTTCGCGTTGTATGGCATTGCGTCAGCCCGTTCGTCATATTTCCCATGCAGTAGCCGGGAAAATCAGGGCAGTCGCCATGGCGGACAAAAGACGAAAGCTATATAAAAAAGTGACGTGAACCTATGGCAATCAATCAGACCGCTCAACCCTTGTCCGGCCCCGCTGCGCCGCCGCAAAAAGCACGCACCTCGTTTGGCATCTTAGGCGCGATCAGCCTGTCCCATTTGCTTAACGATATGATCCAGTCGCTTATTCTCGCTATCTACCCGCTGCTGCAGGCGGAGTTCTCCCTTACCTTCGTGCAGATCGGCATGATCACCCTGACCTTCCAGCTCACCTCATCGCTATTCCAGCCGGTGATTGGCTACATCACCGATAAACGCTCGATGCCGTGGTCGCTGCCGGTGGGCATGTGCTTCACCCTCTGCGGTTTGATTCTCCTCGCGCTGGCCGGTAGCTTCGGCATGGTGCTGCTGGCCGCCGCGCTGGTAGGTACCGGCTCCTCGGTTTTCCATCCGGAATCGTCCCGCGTAGCGCGGATGGCCTCCGGCGGCCGTCACGGCCTGGCCCAGTCGCTGTTCCAGGTGGGCGGCAACTTCGGCAGCTCGCTTGGCCCATTGCTGGCGGCGGTGATCATCGCCCCGTACGGCAAAGGCAACGTCGCCTGGTTTGTGCTGGCCGCTCTGCTGGCTATTGTCGTGCTGTCGCAAATCAGCCGCTGGTATGCCGCGCAGCATCGAATGAATAAGGGCAAACCGAAACCGGCCATCGTTAATCCGCTGCCGCGCAAGAAGGTCATTCTGGCGGTAGGCATTCTGCTGATGCTGATTTTCTCGAAATATTTCTATATGGCGAGCATTAGCAGCTATTACACCTTTTATCTGATGCATAAATTCGGCTTAACGGTGCAAAACGCCCAGCTTCATCTGTTTGCCTTCCTGTTCGCAGTGGCTGCCGGGACGGTAATTGGCGGGCCTGTTGGCGATAAAATTGGGCGTAAATATGTGATTTGGGGTTCTATCCTCGGCGTAGCGCCTTTCACCCTTGTTTTACCCTACGCCAGCCTTGAATGGACGGGGATTTTAACGGTGATCATTGGTTTTATCCTCGCCTCGGCCTTTTCCGCTATTCTGGTCTATGCGCAGGAACTGCTGCCGGGACGCATCGGCATGGTTTCTGGCCTGTTTTTCGGCTTCGCCTTTGGCATGGGCGGCCTTGGCGCCGCGGTGTTAGGCCTGCTGGCGGACCATACCAGCATCGATCTGGTTTATAAAATCTGCGCCTTCCTGCCGCTGCTGGGATTCCTGACGATATTCCTTCCTGATAACCGGCAAAAAGCCTGATTATTCGGCGGCCAAAGTGCAACCTTGGCCGCCGTTAACCCTTGTGTCATCAGCCTGTTCCACGATTTCCCCCCGCCATTTTCCCTTCTGTGCCTTTTCATCGGCTAATTGCATTTTTTTGCACAACTCAAGAATTATTCATAAACAAAGTGAACGTTTTTGTCATAAACTATTACCCGGACAGGGTAGCAAAATGGACCGATACACCACTGGAAAGGAGACGGAATGCACCACGCAACACCGCTTATCACCACCATTGTCGGCGGCCTCGTGCTCGCCTTTATTCTCGGCATGATTGCCAATAAGCTACGTATTTCTCCTCTGGTGGGATATCTCTTAGCGGGCGTGCTGGCCGGACCTTTCACCCCTGGCTTTGTTGCTGACACCAAACTGGCTCCGGAACTGGCGGAACTTGGCGTCATTCTGCTGATGTTCGGCGTCGGGCTGCATTTCTCACTTAAAGACCTGATGGCGGTAAAATCGATCGCCATCCCCGGGGCCATCGCCCAGATAGCCGTGGCGACGCTGCTGGGTATGGCGCTCTCCGCCGCCCTCGGCTGGTCGCTGATGACCGGCATCGTCTTTGGCCTGTGCCTCTCCACCGCCAGTACCGTAGTGCTGCTGCGCGCGCTGGAGGAACGACAACTGATTGACAGCCAGCGCGGGCAAATCGCCATCGGCTGGCTGATTGTGGAAGACCTGGTGATGGTCCTGACGCTGGTCCTGCTGCCGGCGATTGCCGGTATGGCGGAGAAAGGCAACGTCGGCTTCGCGTCCCTGGCCCTCGACCTCGGGATCACCATTGGCAAAGTGGTGGCCTTTATCGCCATTATGATGCTGGTTGGCCGCCGGCTGGTGCCGTGGATCATGTCGCGCAGCGCCGCCACCGGCTCACGCGAGCTGTTCACTCTGTCGGTGCTGGCCCTGGCGCTGGGCATCGCCTTCGGCGCCGTGGAGCTGTTTGATGTCTCTTTTGCCCTCGGCGCCTTCTTTGCCGGCATGGTGCTTAACGAATCCGAGCTCAGCCACCGCGCCGCCCATGACACCCTGCCGCTGCGCGACGCCTTCGCGGTGCTGTTCTTCGTCTCCGTCGGCATGCTATTTGACCCGATGGTGCTGGTCCAACAGCCGCTGGCGGTGCTGGCGACGCTGGCGATTATTATCTTTGGTAAATCCGCAGCCGCCTTTTTCCTTGTGCGGATGTTTGGTCACTCGCCGCGCACCGCGCTGACCATCGCCGCCAGCCTGGCGCAGATTGGCGAGTTTGCCTTTATTCTCGCCGGCCTGGGAATGGCGCTTAACCTGCTGCCGCAGGCCGGACAAAATCTGGTGCTGGCCGGGGCGATCATCTCAATTATGCTCAACCCGGTGCTGTTTACCCTGCTGGAAAAATATCTCGATAAAACCGAAACCCTCGACGAGCAGACGCTGGAAGAGGTCCTGGAAGACGAGAAGCAGGTGCCGGTCGATATCTGCAACCACGCGCTGTTGGTCGGCTTCGGCCGCGTCGGCAGCCTGCTGGGCGAGAAGCTGATGGCCCAGGGGATCCCGCTGGTGGTGGTTGAAACCTCGCGCACCCGCGTGGATGAGCTACGCGAGCGCGGGATCAGCGCGGTGCTCGGCAATGCCGCCAATGAAGAGATCATGGAGCTGGCGCATCTCGATTGCGCCCGCTGGCTGCTGCTGACAATCCCTAACGGCTACGAGGCCGGAGAGATTGTCGCTTCCGCACGGGAAAAATGTCCGAATATCGAGATTATCGCCCGCGCCCATTATGATGACGAAGTGGACTACATTATCGATCGCGGAGCCAATCAGGTGGTGATGGGCGAACGGGAAATTGCCCGCGCCATGCTGCGGCTTCTGGAAACGCCACCGGCTGGCGAAGTGGTCACCGGCTGATGTACTGCCCTCTCCCCGCCGGGAGAGGGACGCGCTTACCGATCCCAGTACGCCTCTTCCAGGCTGTCCTCACGCTCCGGCAGGCCGCGGGTTAAACGCGGCGAGTGCTGGTTCAGCACCTGATAGCTCACGCGGTTGGCATATTTACACACCTGCGCCAGCGAGGAGTAGGTCAGCCATTTGCATTTGTGCTTGCTGGAGTTGGGGACGTTATTGCGGTGGTAGTTATTGGCGGTGATGTCATGCAGCAGCGCCGCCAGCGCGCCGTCGCCTGCGCCGTTGGTGTTCATGATCTTCTCGGGGCCGCCCATATAGGGAGCGATATGGGAATATATGCGCAGCGGATTAACGCAATCCTGGTGACGCATCGCGCGGCTGAATTCAAACTGGTTAAACTCCGGGATCGCCCCCGGCAGCAGCGGATGCTGGGTTTTCCGCTTCGCCTCTTCTTCGGTGAAGCCCGCCATATACAGGCCCGCCGGGCCGGCGGTGCACAGCACCAGGTCGACCCAGTCCAGCGCCTTATTCGCCGCTGACAGCGGATCGGCAAAGCCGGTCAGCGCTTCCCCTTCCTCTTCGTTCATTGCCAGAATAGAGACATGCTCCTGCAGGAACTCCTGCCACCACGCCGGGTTATCGGCAATCACGTATTTGGTTCCGAGGGTTAACACCACCGGCACATCGTGCTTTTTGGCATACTCAATAGCCTTCATCGTGGCGTCCGGCATCGGCTCGCCCGGCTTGCAGCGGACCAGGTAAGAGGTCAGCACCAGCGCCGAGGCGCCGGCGATCACCGCTTCCGGAATGCTTTCCGGACGCAGCTTGTTCATGTGGCCCGGGCTGATGGCGAAGGTGCGCTCGCCGCTGTCACCGATCAGGGTAAAGCAGCGGCCAATGGCGCCGTCGACGCCCTGCAGATAGTTCAGATCGGTGCGGCTGGAGGTATTGCACAGGTAACGATAGGCATAGCCGCCGATTTCGATATTGCTGCACATCACGCCAAGCAGCACCGAGCGATCGTCCGCCAGCACCGAGTAGTTGTGCATGGTATTGCCGATGGTGCCGCCGGCAAACTGATGGGTAATGAGATTGTTGCGCACCAGCTCCTGGTACAGCGCCTCGGCGACGTCATCTTCAATCACCAGCGAATGGCCCGCGCTCAGGCCGTAGCGCACGATAAACGCCTCATCCACTTTCGCTTCGATATCCACCAGCGTCTGGTCGATACCGACCACCCAGGAGACGCTGGATTCATTCTCCGGCTGAATTTGCTGCAGCAGCGGATCGCGGGCGTTAACGGGAAAATAGTGTTTAGATTTGCGTTTACCGGGAAATTTCATAGTGGCGCTTAAATAACAGGGAACAAGCGGGAAATAGTAGCATATTCCCCGCCCTGCGCGCGATCAGCGATAAGGCGCCGTCAGATTGACCATCATCTCAATATGCGCTGCGTCCGCATTAAGCGCCGGAATATATTCATATTGCTTGCCGCCTGCTTCGAGGAATATTTCCCGGTTCTGGACGGCGATTTCTTCCAGCGTTTCGAGACAGTCGGCGGCAAACCCCGGGCACAGCACCTGAATATGCTTCGTCCCTTTCTCGCCGAGCATCTTTAGCGTTTCATCGGTGTACGGCGTCAGCCAGGGTTCCCGGCCAAAGCGCGACTGGAAAGTCATCATCACCCGCTCCGGCGGCAGCCCCAGCGCGGAAACCAGTTCCCGCGTCGTATCGCGACAGCGCTGAGGATAATCATCGCCCTGGTTGGCATAGCGCTGCGGGATCCCATGATAGGAGAGCAGCAGCAGATCCGGTTCCCCATGCACCGCGAAGGAAGCGCGCACGCTGGCCGCCAGCGCATGGATATAGTCCGGATGTTCGGCATAGTCGCGAATAAACGAGATACCCGGAATGGCGCGCTTTTTCGCCAGAATCCGCGCCAGTTCGTCCCAGACGGCGGCCACCGTCGAGCAGGAATATTGCGGATACAGCGGCAGCACCACGATGTGCTCCACCCCCTGCGCCAGTAAGTCATCCACCGCGCTGGCCAGTGACGGTGAACCATAGCTCATGCCCAGCGCCACCGGGGTATCCGGCAGCCTGGCAGCCAGCGCCTGCTGCTGGCGACGACTATACACCATCAGCGGCGATCCCTCTTCCATCCACACGGACTGATAGAGCTTCGCCACACGCGGGGAGCGAATCGGCAGTATGACGCCGCGCAGCAGCGGCCACCATAGCAGACGAGACGTATCCACCACCCGTTTGTCGCTGAGGAATTGTCGCAGATAGCGCTTCACCGCCCCGGGGGTGGGCGCATCGGGAGTGCCTAAATTGGCCAGCAAGATACCTGTTTTCGTCTGATGCATTACCGCCTCTTAACCATTTGAATCGCAGCCAATTGTAGCTGAAATGGCGCTAAACGGAACCAATCATAGCAAAAGGTAGAAATGAGCGGAGTTCTCATCCTGCCGCAGCAGGATGAGAAAAGGCTTTATCAGCCGAGGATTTTTTCCAGTTCGGCGCGCACGTCAGCTACCGCTTTGGTGCCGTCGACTTTGGCGTATTTGGTGTTGCCCGCCTGCGCTTCTTTGGTGTAGTAGCCGATCAGCGGCGCTGTCATCTGATGGTATTCTACCAGACGCTTACGCACGGTCTCTTCCTGATCGTCTTTACGGGTGGTCAGCTCTTCGCCGGTCACGTCGTCTTTGCCTTCCACCTTCGGCGGATTGAATTTGATGTGGTATACGCGACCGGATGCCGCATGGACGCGACGGCCAACGATGCGGTCGACGATCAGTTCGTCCGGCACGTCGAATTCCAGCACGTAATCAACGGTAATGCCCGCCTCTTTCATGGCGTCAGCCTGCGGAATGGTCCGCGGGAAGCCGTCCAGCAGGAAGCCGTTACGGCAATCTTCCTGGGCGATACGCTCTTTCACCAGCGCGATGACCAGCTCATCGGTCACCAGCTTGCCTGCGTCCATAATGTCTTTCGCTTGCTTACCGAGCTCAGAGCCGGATTTTACCGCCGCGCGCAGCATATCGCCGGTGGAGATTTGCGGAATACCGTATTTCTCCATGATGAACTGAGCCTGAGTTCCTTTACCCGCGCCCGGAGCGCCAAGCAGAATAATACGCATTACGAAAATCCCCTCAAAAGTCGATTCAATTTTTCAAAAACGCTAAACCATACCACCAGAACGGCGATGGCTCAAGGAAGGCGGTGCGGCTGAAACGGTTAATGGTGAGATATTTTATGCAATCTAATGTGAAATGCCCCGCCTGAGCACATCGCTCAGACGGGGCATTTATCCCGTTCCCGGCGTCGCGTCGCTCGGCCGGGCTACTCGTTCAGCTTCGTGTCAGGAAGCCAGCAGCTGGTTCATACGACGGATAAACTGGTTCGGATCTTCCAGCGTGCCGCGCTCGGCCAGCAGCGCCTGATCCAGCAGCAGTTCCACCCATTCGCCGAACTGGGCGTCATCCTGGGTATCAGCTGCGCGTTTCACCAGCTGATGCGCCGGGTTCAGTTCGAAGATGTATTTCACTTCCGGCGCCGCCTGGCCCGCTGCCGCGAACAGCTTCGCCATCTGAGTGCTCATCTCGTCGGCATCGGTAGTGACAATCGCCGGGGTGTCGGTCAGACGATGGGTCAGACGCACCTCTTTCACCCGGTCGCCAAGCAGGTTTTTCACCCGCTCAACGAACGGCTCCAGCGCTTTTTCAGCTTCTTTGGTGGACTCGTCCACTTCATCCGCCAGCTTGTCCAGCGACTCGTCGGCTTTAGCGACAGACTGGAACGCTTTGCCGTCGAACTCGGTCAGGTAGCTCATCATCCACTCGTCGATGCGATCGGAGAGCAGCAGAACTTCAATCCCTTTCTTACGCAGCAGTTCGAGGTGCGGGCTGCTCTTCGCCGCCGCATAGCTGTCGGCAGTGATGTAGTAGATCTTCTCCTGGCCTTCTTTCATCCGCGAGACATACTCTTCCAGCGACACGGTCTGCGCGGAGGAGTCGGTATGGGTGGTTGCGAAACGCAGCAGTTTGGCGATCGCTTCCTGGTTGCTCGGATCTTCCGCCGGGCCCTCTTTCAGCACCAGGCCGAACTGTTTCCAGAAGGTTTGGTATTTTTCAGCGTCGTCTTTCGCCAGCTTATCCAGCATCTGCAGCGCGCGTTTGGTCAGCGCGGTGCGCAGGTTGCGGGTCACGCTGCTGTCCTGCAGGATTTCACGGGAGACGTTCAGCGGCAGATCGTTGGAATCGATCAGGCCGCGCACGAAGCGCAGGTAGTTCGGCATAAACTGCTCGGCGTCGTCCATGATGAACACACGCTGGACGTACAGCTTCAGGCCGTGTTTATGATCGCGGTTCCACATATCCCACGGCGCCTGCGACGGGATATACAGCAGGCTGGTGTACTCCTGCTTACCTTCCACGCGGTTGTGGCTCCAGGTCAGCGGGTCGCTGTAGTCGTGAGCGATATGCTTATAAAACTCTTTGTATTCGTCGTCGTTAACTTCGGATTTGCTGCGGGTCCACAGGGCCTGCGCCTTGTTGATTTTTTCCCACGAAATCACGGTTTCGCCGTCTTTCTCTTCCCGTTTTTCAATCTCAACCGGCAGCGCGATATGGTCGGAATACTTGCTGATGATAGAGCGCACGCGCCAGTCGTTGAGGAAATCATCTTCGCCTTCGCGCAGATGCAGGGTGATTTCGGTGCCGCGATCGGCTTTGGTGATATCAGCTACGGTATATTCGCCTTCGCCGGCGGATTCCCAGAACACGCCGTTTTCCGGCTTGTCGCCCGCCGCACGGGTACGCACGGTCACTTTGTCCGCCACGATGAAGGCCGAATAGAAGCCGACGCCGAACTGACCGATCAGCTGGCTATCCTTCGCCTGGTCAGAACCCATCGATTCGAGGAACGCTTTGGTGCCGGATTTGGCGATGGTGCCGAGATGGTCGATAACCTCTTCCCGGTTCATACCGATACCGTTATCGGCGATGGTCAGGGTGCGGTTGTCTTTATCAAACGAAACCCGCACGCGCAGCTCGCCGTCTCCCTCATACAAATCCGGCTGCGACAGCGCGCGGAAACGCAGCTTATCGGCCGCATCAGAGGCGTTGGAAATCAGCTCACGCAGAAAGATTTCTTTGTTGGAATAGAGGGAATGGATCATCAGGTGCAGAAGCTGTTTCACTTCTGACTGAAAACCACGAGTTTCTTGTCCTTTCATCTGATTCAACCTCAACAATGCCATTTTAAATGGGTAAAAAACCGTTGAGTGGGAGATGGGGACAGCGGGGAAATTTTTCAAGCGGAGGCGGCGAAGGCCGCCTCCATTTGTTCAGAAAGTAATCTTGTGGCGACCGGCCAGGGAGTGGGACAGCGTGGTGCCGTCGACCATCTCCAGCTCGCCGCCCACCGGCACGCCGTGGGCGATTCGGCTGGCGTCGACGCCATACTGCGCGCACAGCTCTGCGATGTAGTTGGCCGTCGCCTCGCCCTCAACGGTCGGGTTGGTGGCGAGGATCACCTCGGTGATCGACTCCGCCTCCAGCCGTTGCTCCAGGCGATCGAGCCCGATGTCATCAGGCCCGATGCCGTCGAGCGGCGACAGGTGCCCCATCAGCACGAAGTAGCGGCCGGAATACTGCCCGGTCTGCTCAATGGCATAGATGTCCGCCGGACTCTCTACCACGCAGATCTGGCCGTTTTCCTGGCGACGCGGGTTGCTGCAGATATTGCACACCTCCTGCTCGGTGAAGGTGCGGCAATCGGCGCAGTGGCCGATCTCCGACATCGCACGCGTCAGCGCCTGCGCCAGGCGCATCCCGCCGCTGCGATCGCGCTGCAGCAGGGTAAACGCCATGCGCTGCGCTGACTTCGGGCCGACGCCCGGCAGACAGCGCAGCGCTTCCATAAGCTGAGTTAACAGCGGGCTAGTTTGCATCAGAACGGCATCTTGAAGCCTGGCGGCAGTTGCATACCGGCAGAAACGGAAGCCATCTTCTCTTTCTGGGTCTCTTCGATACGGCGCGCGGCGTCGTTGAACGCGGCAGCCACCAGGTCTTCGAGCATCTCTTTGTCGTCTTCCAGCAGGCTTGGGTCGATCTCCACACGGCGGCAGTTGTGCGCGCCGTTAATGGTCACTTTCACCAGACCCGCGCCGGATTCGCCGGTTACTTCCAGCTGAGCGATCTCTTCCTGCATCTTCTGCATTTTCTCTTGCATCTGCTGGGCCTGCTTCATCAGGTTACCCAGGCCGCCTTTTCCACCAAACATAGGCTTCTCTCTCAGTCAGTCATCGTTAAAGGTACTGAATGCCAGTCAGACTGGCATTCAAATGGGGCGAATACTCTCTTCATCCAGATCGGCGTCGAAGAAACGACGCAGGGTCTGAATGTTATTATCCGCGATAATGGCTTCGCGCGCCTGCGCGAGCTTCTCTTCATAAATAGCCTGCCGCCACTCCAGCGGCGTACGCATCGCGGGATTATCGTCTTCCACGATGGTCAATTCAACCGGCGTACCGTACAACACCCCCAGCGCTTCAGCCAGCTTTTGCTGCGCGCTGGCGGAATTGAGGTGGCGCTGGCTGGGACGCAGATGCAGACAGACGCGGCTGCCCTCCTGCTCTTTCCACGCGTTGAGCGCCACCTGCTCGACCAGCTTCGGTACCGCCAGCTGGCTCACTTCCGCCGCCCAGCTGTCGCGCTCGACCGCTTCTTCGGCGAGCTTGGCCGCCAGCTCCGGCGTCTTCTCATGCTCCAGCGCCTTTTTCAGCGCTTTGGGCGTGGCGACTTCGACTTTGCTCTCTTCCACCACCGTCGTCGCCTTCCAGCGATAGGCCTCTTTCTTCGCCGGGGCCTGCTCCAGCGCGGCCGCGGCCGGACGAGCCTGGACGCGCTCGGTAATCGAACTCAGTCGCTCCAGCGCAGCGTTATTCACCGGCCGCGCGCGGGTAGCGGCTGCCGGTTCACTCT